>Ga0299912_10000116_pt1 | contig 91147 bp, 86 predicted proteins | sample RVTome_2_FD_207667 | JGI IMG/M metagenome (GOLD analysis project Ga0299912, IMG submission 207667) | Soil microbial communities from uranium-contaminated site in the Upper Colorado River Basin, Wyoming, United States - RVT95D214 (version 2) ... | reverse complement strand
TTCATGAAACGACTATAGCCGCTTCTGTAGTAGCTTTCTACATAGATTTGCTGCACCCCGGACTCCCTCTATTTATCCCCCTAGGAGTCCAATATGTTTCTGAACTTTTGCACATTATATAGATTTTTAAAACATAAGCTATTATTAAGGATGTACGCTTCCACGACTTGAGACATACCTTTGCCAGCTTGATGTTTCTACTCGGAGCCAAGCCAAAGGTTATCAGTGAAATCTTGTGATATGCTTTGGTTCTGCTTGCTTTTAGTTGTTGATACCCCTGAGCAACGAATCTGGATGTGTCAGAGAAGGAGCTCTAGAAGAGGAAGGGCGAATGCTCTTCCTCTCGTGATTATTCCCCGCCTTCACAGGGCGGGGATAAAGGGGTGGGTCGTTGTGCAAGGCAAAGTGTAGTGACGCAAAATCACACTTTCAACCAAATGCATGTAATATCTATGCTTTAGTTGTCTTTACTACAGATGTCTATTCCCATATAATTGAATGGATGCCAGCGTAGCTCAGTGGTAGAGCAGCGGTTTCGTAAACCGTCGGTCAAGAGTTCGACTCTCTTCGCTGGCTCCACAAAAAACACGTGCAAGCTTTTTAAATTGGTGAAAAGCTTCCGAACGTAGTCAGTATACTAAGAATCATTATTTATTCTTTTCGGAAATAGCCATACCACTCAAGTCATAGACCATGGCTTCAGTGATGCGTACAGGGATTATTTGTCCAGCAGGGATTTCACCTTTGACTAAAACTAGACCATCAATCTCAGGAGCGTCACGGTAACTGCGACCAATCGAGACGCCTTGTCCCAAACCCTCCACTAACACATCCAGATTACGACCGATGAATGCTTTGTTACGCTCGAAAGAGATTTGTTGTTGCTTTTCCATCAAACGCTTCAAGCGTTCTTCTTTTACTTCACTGAGAACGGGGTCGCCAAATCGCTCGCTGGCAGTGCCTGGTTCGAAGGAGAACTTGAACGCACCCACCTTATCGAAGCGGATATCTTGAATAAAATCGAGCAAAGCCTCGAATTCTTCATCAGTCTCACCGGGGTAGCCGACGATGAAAGTGGTACGCAAGGCTAGGTTGGGGATAGCTTTACGCATTTTTTCCACAGTCTTGTAAATCCAATCGATATTTGTTGGCCGATGCATTCGGCGAAGCACCAACGGGTGGGCATGCTGCAGAGGCATATCAAGGTAAGGTACCACCTGTCTATGATTAGCCATTGCTTCAATCAACTCATCAGTGACATAGCCAGGATAGGCATACATAACGCGGAGCCAATCGACCTGAGGTGCAACTGTAGTTAATTTTTTAAGCAGATGAGCCAGACCATTTTTTAAACCCAGGTCATGGCCATAGTCGGTGGTATCCTGGGCGATGAGGATAATCTCGCGTATACCCCTTGTTTGAAGGTAGCGCGCTTCGGTCAAAATCGACTCAATTGGGCGGCTGACGGCAGTGCCTTTGATCAACGGAATAGCACAGAAGGCGCACGGACGGCGACAGCCATCGGCGATTTTTAAATAGGCGCTGGCACCCTGCATAGAGACACGTAACACACCGTGTTCATCACTGCCTACAGTAGTTGCTTCGGGCAGGTGATATCGCGGTTCGGAGTGCCCGCCACCATGCAGGCTCTCAACTACATCAACAATATCCATCCAGCGGCGTGTACCGAGGATGGCATCAACGCCAGGAATACGCCGGGCAACTTCGATACCATAACGTTGCGTTAGGCAGCCTGCGGCTATCAGCACTTGATCGCTTTTCTTTTTGGCAGCCAAGTCAGCGAGCACATGGTAGGACTCCTCTTTAGCTAGGGTTATGAAACCGCAGGTATTAACGATGAGAACGCGCGCATGGCGAGGGTCAGTGACATGTTCATAACCCGAAATAAGCAACAGTTGCATCATAGAATCAGAGTCAACTGTATTCTTCGAACAACCTAGAGAGACGACATGAAAGGTTTTTTTACTCATATATTAAGATTTGACTTTGTGTTGCTTTCTATTACTACTATAACGGAGATTAATGATAGTGTCGATAAAAAATCTCCTGATACAATGTGCCTGTTGAATTGATTATATTCCTTACACCATTATCCCGACCATGTCTTAGATTCTATAAACTTCTTATATATCCCCTTCAACCAACCTACGCAAGTCGCATTTCAGGTGGAGTTCAACTCTCTTCGCTGGCTCCAGTTATTAATTGACGTTCCAGACCTGTAAAAGATATAATTCAATTCTGTAGGGTGGTACAAGTTCCGCCGTTTTTCTAATCAATCATATGGGCCGTTAGCTCAGTTGGTAGAGCATCTGACTTTTAATCAGGTGGTCGCAGGTTCGATCCCTGCACGGCCTACCAGAATCTGAAAATTCGAATCTCCTCTTACCGAGATAATACAAACTTCCATATACCAATACTGATTCCCCTATGGATTAATTTACGTGCTTCCCTCTCCTTGTTATACTTGACTTGGCACAATCGACATTTAAGGAGGTTACATCATGGTAGCCTGGACGGAGTTTATTAAAAGAGATTCTCCAATCCCTGAATGGCCTTATCCGATACGCTACAACCAGGAGACCCTGGTCAAGACCGATGTCCTTATCCTGGGTGGCGGTATTGCCGGCAGTCATGCCGCAATTAACGCCAGACGTAAAGGTGTCAAGGTTGTTGTCGTTGAAAAAGGTGCAACGAAATGGAGTGGATCGGGAGGAGCGGGAGTCGACCACTGGCTCGCTGCCTGTACCAATCCCTGTTCTCAGGTCACCCCCGAGGAGTACACAGACCTTGTTATGCGGAGCTCGGGAGGTTATGACTGTGGTCCCCTGCGCTATGTAACTTGTCGGGAAAGTTGGGATGCGCTTCTCGACTGTGAACGGATAGGCATGAAAACGCGGGACACTGACGGAGAATTCAGAGGAGCCGTTTTTAGAGATGATAAAACCGGACTTTTATTCGCCTATGATTACAAGAACAGGGTAACCTTGCGTGTCTACGGACATAACGTAAAACCTTTACTCTATCGCGAATTGAAGCGTTCCGGAGTCGATATCTTCGATAGGGTCATGGTCACTAGCCTGTTGACGCAAGGGGGCAAGCCAGGTAAAAGAGTCATCGGAGCAACCGGTATCAACATGCGTACCGGCGAGTTCATTATTTTTAAAGCGAAAGCTACCATAATCTCGACCGGACTTCCTGGACGACTCTGGGCATTTTCAACCGAACTTCGACCTGCTTTCCGAGACTTCAACAATGTCGGAGATGGTTGTGCCATTGCCTGGAATGCTGGCGCCGAGTTTACCAAGATGGAACAATCGTACAACGATAGCGGCGCCTTTTCATATATAGAATACGCGATGGGGAATGCCCACAATACCTGGTATGGTACTTCGATAGTTGATGCCCAGGGAAAAGAAGTACCCTGGTATAACAGGGATAGCAAAGAGTTGAATTCAGCAGCCGAAAGATTTCAGCCATCGCCAGGACAGCGCTTCATGCTTGGACTGGGGGAAAGGGTTCCCTCTGATTATGAAAATCAGGTCAACTCTATTGCTCCGGACCTCCCCGAACGTATCAAGAATGGCGAGTTCGTGTTACCACTCTACGCAGACCTTTCCCGGCTATCGGAACAGGAACGTCGTGCCATATTCGGTCTCATGGTTGGCAATGAAGGCAAGACACGTATCCCCGTTTATGACATGCTGACCAAAGCTGGTTTTAATCCAGACAAAGACCTGCTCCAGGCGCCGGTAATGCCTCCCGAGGCATATCAATCATCGAACTTCTGGGCAGGAATGGACGTACCACACTGGCGTATTTGGGGAGGGGGAGGACTAGTGGTCGATTGGGATCTCAAGACCAATCTCGATGGTCTGTATGCCGCCGGAGGAGCTATTTTTGGTGCTGGGGCTCATTCAGGCGCCGCTGCCAGCGGGAGATATGCCGGGCGGACAGCCGCTTCTTCTGCCAAAACTGCCCCCGAGCCAGTAATTGACCGGAGCCAGGTGGATAGAGAGAAAGCACGCGTTTATATGCCGCTAAATCAACATAAGCACAACATCGGATGGAAAGAGTTGAACGCCGGAGTTTGCCGGATTATGCAAGACTGTTGTGGACAATACCACAGCGAAGAAACCCTCAAAACCGGAATCAGACTGATCAAGGAACTTCGTGAATCGGAAGCGACTATGCTCTACGCCTCAACTCCTCATGAGTTGGGCAGGGCTCTGGAATGTTACACTCTGATGACAGTTGGCGAGATCGCGATGCAGGCTTCATTAGCTCGGAAAGCAAGCAGCACGTACCTCAATCTTTCCCGACTTGATTATCCGTCTGTAGACCCGCCGGCGTGGCAAAAGCTTCTGCCAATCAAGTTAGTAAACGGTCAGGTTGAAACCAATGAATTACCTTTTAACTACCATTTGCTCCCACCGTACACACCGATATATTTGGAAAATTACCAGCAACACTGTGAGCTTTAGCTCAGCATTAAACATTCAGGAGCGTAGAAAATGAATAATAATAAAGTGTATATGGTGCCCAATCCCCCGCCTCCCAATAATCCGGTTGAGTTTGATGAAAATATCTGCAATGGCTGCAACCAATGCGTGGAGATATGCCGGAATGATGTCTTAATGCCAAACCCGGAAAAACGTAAACCCCCAATTATACTTTACCCTGATGAGTGCTGGTACTGCGGCTGTTGCGTCCAGGAATGCAGCCGGCAGGGAGCAATCAGTATGGTACATCCATTGAATCAAAGCGTGGTTGTGAGCTGGAAGTCTAAACAGACAGGAGAGAGTTTCCGTATCGGTATGCTTAATCCACCCCCACCTAACACCAGACCACCATCCGGGTGATAAATGGGCATTTCGTCATAAAAACTTTGTATTACTTATTGAAAAAAATTTTGAGGTAAGGTAAAGAGTAGTTAAGTAAAGTTAAGATAATCCACCTTGATTGTTTGAAAAATGACAATTATAATTGATTCCTCTGAGGGAGACCGCCGGTATTCAGTGAAAAGAGGTTGATATCACTGCAATACGTAAAAGTCAACTTGGAAAGCAATAATCTTTTGTAGTAATTATCAAGCTATCAATGTGAGTATTAATGGACACCAAATTCGATGAAAAAGAGATAACACCCAGGAGTTTAAGAAATACAGTCAAAGAGTGGGTATTCCTGGATATAGAAGCAAAAGAACTGCTTTTTGTACTGTTGAGTTTTTGTGATGCTAAACTCACAGCATTGTGTCTGGGTTTGGGAGGACTTGAAGCAGTTCCCTGGATGCAGGGTTGGGGAGCTAATGCGGCATTGAGAATGGCAGTGGCAACCTCAATCTTGCTTTATTTAAAGATGCGCGGGCTCTCCAAATATATATGGATCGGTAATATCGTTTTACTTCTTATAGTTATATGGAACTGCTTCATGCTCATACTTCTGGCATTTACCAAAATCGAGTTTGCTTCTTCTTTTGTTATTAAATGGTGAACAGTCAGAACAGGTTCATTTTCTTAAAAAACAAAGGGGTGCTGGAAAACGATTCTGGTCATTACCTCAAGGTGTTAGCCGTCTAACGACACAAAACATATCGCCAACTATCTATTTAGATAGTCATCAATGTAATATCATACAAAATGATTTTGTCTGATATCTAAATACTATCGAAGGGTAGAAAAAACACATCCACTTCAGACGCCGTAAGACGAACAGGATATCCGTACCGGTCGCTGTCAAGACACCCTTTCTTGATGTGCTGTCGTATATATGATTCGCTTATGCCAAGATAACTGGCTGCTTCTTCTACCGTCATCCATTCACGCATGTTTGACCCCCGAGAGAGGTTTGATTATGGCTGTTAATTATGTTCCGACGGTCTTACCGGATGGCGTCTTAAAAACTTATCTAAATCGGACTGCTTTAGCCGGATAATTTTACCTTGTCGGTAACCAGGGAGCTTATCGTTCCTGATAGACTTCCGATCCCGGTCTACTCATATTCAGGTAACGTGCGGCTTCCTCTGTGATTAGCCATTCACCACACATATAATATATCACATTATGTCAATCATTGTCAATATAAATAACAAAAAATCGTCTAGTAATATCTGGATACTGAGAGTAAAATTTCCCGATGACTAAAATGATGATAAGTATTTTCACTTCAGTCGCTTGCACATATCTATCTCCTTAAATTCGTATCTCACAAATCCATAACGATGGCACTTGACAAGATTTTAATAAACAGTATAAAGTTAATTAGTTAGGTTAGACCATAATATATTACATAACCGAATAATATTATGAAAACGAATAAAACTCTACAAGACAGCGAAATACTGGTCCGGCACATACTAAAATTGGCTGAGGATATCTATCGTGCAATCAAACCCGGTATTCCACCCGAATGGCTGACTTCCGATTTGACAGTAGCCCAATTACGCGTTCTGTTAATCCTGCACACTGAGGGTGCAAGTCGGATGAGTACAATTGCCACTTCAATTGGAATCGCATTATCAACTGCCACTGGTATTGTGGATAACCTGGTCAAAAAAGGGCTGGTTATTCGTAGGGCTGATCCTGAAGACCGCCGACTAGTCATCTGCAGCTTATCTCCTGAGGGACAGGAGACCATCAACCGACTGTGGACACTTGGCCAGTTCCAGATGGAGAAACTTTTATATGGGTTGTCATTAGAAGAACTGAAAAAAGCAGATGAGGTTGCCGAAATTTTACTTGGCAATGTGATGTCAAATACTAATTCCACCTGACGGTGTATGAGGAAAAGGCAAGGGAGGAGGAAGAACTATGTTTTCCACATTATCGAAATTCACAACGAAATACCGAATACCGATTACCGTCGTCTGGGTAGCGGCAGCGGTCATCCTATTTTTGTTTGCTCCTAAATTATCCGAAGTGGGTGTTACTGACGAAAGTCAGTTTCTACCACAAGACACACAGTCTTCGACCGCCAGCAAACTGCTAAAAGAAAAGTTTGTTTCTACTACTACGACTTTAACGAGTAGCGGAATCATTATCATATACAATGCAAATGGACTTAACGCCAGTGACATGCAGGAAGCGCAGAATATCCATGATTGGTTGGCTTCAAGTTCGGCACCTCAGGAAATAAAAAGTATTACTTCAATTTATGAAAATGAGGTCTTAAGTTCAACATTAATAAGCACAGATCAAACAACGATGATGATGATTGTGGACTTCTCAGTGGGTTCATTATCTGATGCCGCCAAGTCCGCGATTGGTCAGATACGAGATTACATACAGCAGAATCACCCGAACGAAAATATCTATTTTACCGGAGAAGTAGGTCTTTTCCAGGATATGTTTTCCTCTGTCCAGCAGACAATTGACCGAACAACCCTTGTCACCGTTATATTGGTAGCTGTTTTATTACTCATTATCTACCGCTCTCCCATTGCCATATTCCTGCCCCTATTGGCTATTGGTTGTAGTTTTGCCGTTTCAGTAGGGATAGTTGGATTCATGGGAGAAGCCGGGGCAAAATTCTCCACACTATCAGAAGCCTACCTTGTGGTAATTATCTTCGGTGTAGGCACCGATTATTGTCTTTTTATCGTGTCCCGTTTCCGAGAGGAGCTACGGCAAAAAGAGCGGAACGAAGCACAAAGTTATGCGATAAAACACATTGCTCCGGTAATAGCAGCCAGTGCTCTGACCGTAATTGTCGCTTTCCTTTCTCTGGGTATCTCAAATTTTGGGATGAACCAGACCACAGGTTACGCACTTGCGCTTGGTGTTACTGTCACCCTGCTCGCCGGTTTAACTTTAGTCCCGGCATTGATGTCGCTTTTCGGCAAATATCTTTTCTGGCCTGCCAAGATCTCAGGCACCCGAAAAGAAAGCCGTTTTGGTTGGGGTAACATCGGCAACTGGGTAAGTCAACATCCAGTTATGGTAATGGTGCCCATCCTTGTTATACTCGTATTGCCTTATGTGGCATTACCTCACCTCACTCGCTCCGCTGATATCATAAACCAATTGCCACAGAGTGCAGAATCAGTTGAAGGTTATAAAATCATGGCTGATCATTTCGCAGTGGGGGAACTATCGCCATCATATGTCCTGATTGAATCCAAGCAAGGTAATATCACCAATGCCGACTCTTTACAGGCAATCGAAAACATATCTCAGTCATTGAAGAATGTTCAAGGTGTTTCTCGGGTTGCTTACTATTCGGAACCCAGCACTCAACTAGCAGGTTTAGCGATGCAACTTCGTAGTATTGGCGATGCACTGGGACAAGGCACTGGGCTGGATCAGCTTGCTTCACTCCAGACATCCGGTCAACTACTGCAAGGTTTGGCATTGAAGTATCCAGGAATATTGCAGAGCCAGAACTTTCTTCAAGCTGGTCAAAATCTCACACAGATTACAACAATAACTACTCAAATGGCCTCCGCAAAACCGACGGATATACCAATGCTGTTAGCTCAGTTGCAAAGCACCATCTATACAATATCCGACAATCTCAATGGATTGGTCAGTGAGTTTAAACTGGAGAGCGATACTCCATTCTCCGCCTACCTTCTGAATACTTACTTCTCAAGTGATAGAACAATTGCTAGAATCAATGTTGTGCTCAGCGGGGACCCGTATTCACCAGAAACTCTTGATACAGTTGCCGGAATCAGGGATGCGGTAGAGCAGAACGTTGAATCCTCAACGTTGGCAGGAAGCTCCCATTACGTAGGAGGTGAGAGCGCAATTAGTGCCGATATTATGCTGACAAACGATGCCGATTTTGGCAGGGTAGTCGGACTTTCCATTGCCGGTATACTTATTGTAATCGCCATTCTACTTCGGAGCATTCTTGCTCCTCTTTATATGGTGGCGACGGTATTGCTTAACTACGGTACAACATTAGGCATTGCCACCTGGCTTTTCCTGGATGTAATGAAGCAGAACAGTATTGTTTACATGATACCCTTATTCATCTTCGTTATTTTGGTGGCGCTAGGAGCTGACTACAATATCTTCCTCGTCTCGCGCATCCGGGAAGAAGCACAGAACAAACCGATTAAAGACGCCGTCAGACAGGCTGTAGCAAATACCGGGGGTGTCATCACAGCCTGTGGCATTATTCTTGCGGGTACATTTGCCACACTGATAACATCACCTCTTGAAATTGTATTCCAGATAGGATTGGCAATTAGCATAGGCATACTTATTGATACCTTCCTGGTAAGGGCACTTCTAGTACCGGCATTAGCTACTGTTGCCGGACGATGGAGCTGGTGGCCTTCTAGCTTATTCCGACGTTTAAGTAAATAGTGGTAGCTCTTCCATGACGGGGATGAAGTGACCATGACTTCCGAAGCTGACAGACAGGCATTCGAACAGCAACTCGGAGGTATGAGTACTCAGGAAATAGTCGGCAAAATTAAGTCCAAAGGGTACTGGAGTGTAGTAATACGCCCGACTATTTTCAATAAACAACGAATTGCCACCCCTTCAATAGCTCAGGAGATCCAATAGTTATAGAGAGAGAAATTCCTCAACCAGAGTTGATTGCCAGACCAGATGATTTCGCCGCAGATTTTATTATTCAAATTTTCCAACGTTTCAACTGGAACAATCCGTCACGTCAAATGTTAGCCGAAGACCAGAGACGTTTACGTGAGCGTCGGATTTAGCAATTTGTTAAATTTATTTTATGTGATGTTCCTCTCTATTCTGATGCCATAGTCCGTGCGGCTCTGTTTAAACAACAAATACTTAACACTCCCGGGTTTGACACTCTCCTCTAAACCTCCGTATTATATTATGTTTACCAACTGCGTCCACGATGGAGGTTACTATGGCAGACGTCAAACCTAATCGACTCTGGTCTGTTCTTATCCTAGTTCTGATTATCGTCATCATCGTCAGCACAATCATTGGTTTGTCACGCTATCAACCTGCCCACGCCATTGAGATTAAACTTCCCACCGAACAGGAATTCACCAGCTATATTCAGATCGGGGGTGCAGTTACCAATCCTGGCATCTATCCCTTCTCTAGCAATGACAACCTCGACTCGCTCCTGCAGGCAGCAGGTGGCACTGCCTCAAATGCCGATACCAACACGCTACAGCTTATTGTGACCGATACAACTATGCAGAGTCAGCCACAGAAGATAAATATCAACGATGCTGAAGAATGGCTACTTGAAGCTCTGCCGGGTATTGGTGATACCAAAGCCAAGGCAATCGTCATCTACCGCGAGCAAAACGGACCCTTTAAATACACCAGCGAATTGATGAATGTGGAGGGCATTGGACAGGCTCTCTACGACCAGATTAAAGAACTGATTACGGTAACAGATTAACTTCTATGACGCTCATCTATCTCAGTCTTGCATTCATTATCGGTGTTCTGCTGGGCAGTAAAATTCACCTGCCGTTATGGGCGCTGGCTATAGCACTTCTCCCGTTACCACTGCTCCTCCTGAAGAAGCATACTAAAACAATTATCACAACAAGTCTGTGCTTACTGGCGCTTCTCGGCGGTGTCGTACGCTACCAATCTACCTTACTAGTTATCAACGAAAACAATGCTCAGTTTTATAACGATCAGGATGCAGTTGTTCTCGAAGGTGTGATTGCTACCGCTCCGGATATCAGGGATACCAGCACACAAATCACGGTCTTTGTGCGAGATATCAACGGCTATCCAGTCTCCGGTAAGGCTCTGCTCTTTGCACCGAGATATCCCGAATATAAGTACGGCGATGTCCTGCAGGTCACCGGCAAACTCGAAACACCGCCTGTTCTGGGGGATTTTGATTATAAAGGTTATCTTGCCGGACAGGGCATTTCGTCAGTAATATACTATCCTCAGATTAAAGTTGTTGACAGTGGAACAGGATTCAAACCTCTGGAGTGGGTTTATTCTGTACGCCAGACACTTTCCCAGAAAATGACCGAAGTCCTCCCGGAACCACAGGCATCGCTGGCGAAGGGTATCATCCTTGGAATCAGAAGCGATATCCCTCAGTCTGTCAAGGATGATTTTACACGCACGGGTACGACTCACATTCTCGTTATCTCCGGTCAGAATCTCAGTATGGTGGCTGGTTTGTTTGTCGCCACCGGTATCTGGCTCTTTGGTAAAAAACGCTATCTCTATGTCTGGTTGGCACTCGTGGCAACCTGGGGGTATAGCCTGCTTACCGGCATGGATGCCCCGGTTGTACGCGCGGCGGTAATGCTGAGTCTGTTCCTGTTTGCCGACCTGCTTGGCAGACAACGGAACGTGTTACCTTCCCTTGCTTTTGCTGCCACAGTGATGATCGCTATCAACCCACTTCTTCTGCAAGACGCATCCTTCCAGTTAAGTTTCCTGGCAACACTGGGGCTGGCACTGGTAGCGCCTCCAATTCAAACCTTCGGAAGGAATATCGTCACTTCACGGCTCGGTGAAGGAGGCGCCCTGGTTTCCACCCTCAACTGGATTATAGATAGTCTGGCGGTAACACTAGGTGTTACGCTGACGGTCTGGCCTGTGATTGCGCATTACTTCGGCATATTCTCCCTCGTATCTCCCCTGGCAACACTTCTTATTCTGCCAGTTTTACCCGCGATTATTGTCATTGGCACAATCGCAGCTGTCCTCAGTGTCATTGCTGTGCCTGTAGGCCAAGTGGTAGGCTGGGTAGCCTGGTTGTTCCTTTCTTACATGCTGGCGGTTGTTGAATGGTTCGCTGGTCTATCTATCGCCGCAATTGACCTTGCTGAAATCAGTCCTATTGTACTCTGGGGCTACTTCGCTCTTCTCGCCTTGGTGCTCTTGTCATACCACAAGCAAAAGCAAACCACTACTATTATCACCCGTATTACAGATACTCTTGCCGGACCATCGAAACGATTTGTGATACCTATCTTGATCGTGATTGCCATCCTGACGACATTGTTCGCTGGTAGCATGCCGGATGACCGTCTACATGTTAGCTTCCTTGATGTGGGGCAAGGGGATGCTATCCTTATACAAAAAGGCTCACAGGACATTTTGGTCGATGGCGGACCCAGTCCTCAAGCAATTTCACTGGAACTGGGGAAAAAATTACCCTTTTGGGACAGGACTATCGAGCTGGTTGTACTCACTCACCCGCACGCCGACCACCTCATAGGTTTGATCGAAGTATTGAAGCGATATCATGTGAAGCAGGTACTCTACGCAGAATCCGACAGCACTTCATCACTATGGGTAGAATGGCAAAATCTACTGAAAGAAAAGAAGGTCGGGTTCACATTTGCACAGGCAGGTCAGGTGATTGACTTTGGGAAAGATAAACTGGAGATCGAGGTGCTGAATTCACCCGACGCCGATGAAGTAACCATGGACACGGATGGTGTAGTTTTAAGAGTCAGCGATGGTAAAATCAGCTTCCTGCTGACAGCGGACATTACAGAAGAGAAGGAGCTCGGTCTAATCATGAAACGTGTCAATCTGGATAGTACTGTGCTTAAAGTCTCTCATCATGGTTCCTACACGGCAACCAGCGAGGGATTCCTTGCAGTGGTCAGTCCGCAGGTCGCCGTAATTTCGGTTGGTGAAGAAAACAATTACGGGCACCCCAATCAAGAAACCATTGAGAGACTCACCATCGTAGTGGGGGAGGATAACATTTATCGCACCGATTTGAATGGTACAATTGAATTCATCACGGACGGAGAGAAGTTATGGTTAAAGAAAGAGAAGTGAATGCGCTGGAATTAGATTAACAGATAGTCAATTGATGTATACTGCAATACGTATTATCACAGAATGGGTATGAATTTATTGACGCTCCGTCAAAATATTCTGCTGAATGTAGGTTCTAGTACGAAGGAACATTAAATAACGCTTTAACTCTTGCTTTTCAGCCGATGTGGCGTCCTGGAGAAATTCATCAGGAATTATCTTGGGTTCCTTTAATCCTTCAATGAAATCCAGCTCTAGATAGCCGAACTTTGCCAGAAACTCTTTTGCTTTTTTATCGTACACTCCTGCAAGTTTTCTCAAGACACTTGGTGGAGGTCTTTTACCTCTAGTCTCAAAACGGCATAGGTACGCAGGGTCTAATCCTGCCATTTTAGCCGCTGCAGTTAGAGTAAGGCCCGCTTCTTCTCGGTATTCTGTCAGATATTTACCGAATCCCTGTTTTCTTTCTTTTTGAGGAGCTCCCCTGCGTGTCATAAGAATACTCCGTGAGCGTATATTATACATAATAATTATTAATTTGTCAATAAAATTAGCACTATTATAATTGACATATATATAATAAATTGCTATGCTATTGAAAAGTCAATGTGATAGAATTCAATTCCACAGGAGTGAGTAAGAGGTCACGCAGATGAAGAACTACCAATTGACAGAACTTAAACTTGAACTCACCAGAAAGTGCCCCCTGAATTGCATCCATTGTTCTTCCGAGGGTTGCGCTCGCTCCAAAGAAACTCTGCCTATAAATAGAGTTTTAGAATTGGTGAAAGAGTTCTCGCGAATGGGCGGTAAGCAAATTTGCATTTCAGGTGGTGAGCCTCTATGTTACCCAGACCTAGAATCAGTCCTTAAACTTTGTGCCACGGAAAACCTTGAGGCAAGTTTATATACAACAGGCATCACGAATGGTAACGGTCATCTCCATATCATTTCCGATGCAATGCTTAATTTACTTGATGAAACCAGCACAAGGGTGATATTCAGTATTCATGGGGCACTAAGATCCACGCATGATGCGATAACAACCGTTGAGGATAGTTTTCATCTAACGACGCGTGCCATTGAAAAAGTAGTTTCCAAGCGAATACAAACCCAAATACATGTTGTTCCAATGAGCATTAATTACTCTGAGCTTGTTGATATTGCACATTTTGCTATTGAAAACGGTATTAATCAAGTGAGCTGGCTACGTTTTGTTCCGCAAGGACGAGGTGCACTGAACAAGCACCTTTTGAGTCTGAGTCCAGCGCAATTGAAAAGACTTACAATTATAAAAGATGATATTAGAGTATTAATACCTGCTGTCAAAATACGGGCAGGTTCACCATTTAATATCTTATGTCCGGAGACTCCGACACTTTGCAAGGCTGCTGTCTCTCTACTAACGATTAACCCAGATGGTTCCGTATCTCCCTGTGATGCTTTCAAAAGGTTCAAGATTACTGATGCTTTTGGGAGTATTCTCAGTCAATCCCTTGCTCAGGTTTGGGAGTGCTCCTGTATTCTAAACTCGGTACGTCAAATACTTGAATACAACAACTTCTCTGCTTGTTCAAAATGCAAGCTTTATTCCTCATGTAAGTCCGGTTGTATTGCTCAAAGGACTATTGAGGCTGGTGAAATTATCTCTGGCAGAGACCCTGATTGCCCATTGCGTGGGGTTGAGGTAATTAGGGATGCAATCGAAACAGCAGCAGTTCATTGATTTAGTTACCCGAGTCCAAAATTGCAGTCTTTGCCCCAGAATGAATGACCGTAAGAGAGTGCTGAGCTCAACTAATGGTTCGTTAGATTCTGTTATAGTTTTTATAGCTGAAGCCCCTGGAAGACTTGGTGCAGATATGTACGGTATACCGTTGTATGGTGACCAGACAGGCCGGAACTTTGAGTTTCTGCTAACTAACGCTGGATTAAAACGAGACGAGATTTTTATCACGAATGCAATTCTATGTAATCCTAGAACATCAAGCGGTTACAATGACTCACCAAATCTATCTGAAATTAGAAATTGCTCAAGTTTTTTAAGAAATACGCTTGAAATCATTAAACCTGAGTATGTAGCACCTTTAGGAACAAAAGCTCTCTCTGCACTAAATGTAATTACAAAACATCAGATTACACTAGCCAGTGGTGTCGGGAAATTATTCAATTGGAATGGATATCAGGTTTACCCACTGTATCATCCCGGTCCTAGAGCTATGATTTGGCGCGATAAAGCTGAACAAATGCGAGATTATGGCATATTGGCAGATGTTATTTTTAAAAACTCTATAAATGGTAAATCTCATTATGAGGTTATAAAAACAGAATGAAAGAATTCAAACCGTACTGGTGGATTGTGAGTTGCGTATCTTTGGTAATATTCATCATTGGCCTTATTCCTTTTATTTGGTCTACATCACTTGAAAAAGCCTTCCTTTTTTATGGTACATTTTTATTCGCAGTCCTATTAGGTATTACTACTTTCTTAATATTTTGGGTTGCAAAACCTCCGAAGAGTAAAGAGGAATTTACGAACAGCCGTATTGTTGATTATGTTCTTCGATTGGCATTTATTCTAGGAATTGGCGCGGTTAGTGTAGCAATACTTTTACTGGCAGGTTTACTATTTAGATTATAGGGAGCGTGATGCTAAATGGAAAGTGAACAGGATTTTGGCTTCCTTACAGATCAGGATATACAACACCAAAGCGATCATTTATTTAAGGAAGGCTATAATCCTAATGAGGCTAAGCGCGCAGCATATGACCTCCACTTGGGAGAATATGCCTATCTCACTGGAAGCGATTATCCTCAGAAATTATCTGAAAAACAACCTTTCATAAGCATTCCGCGTGGCCAATTTGCTCTTTTAATAACGAAAGAATATGTAACAATGCCAAAGGATTATTTAGGGCTAATTTCGACAAAATTCGGTTTCAAAGAACAGGGATTAATTAACGTTTCCGGATTTCACGTAGATCCTGGCTTCCATGGTAAAATACTCTTTTCCGTTTTTAATGCTGGCCCAATGGATGTAGTGCTTGAATACGACAAACCTACGTTTATGCTATTTTTTTACAAACTTCACAAAGAAGTGGGTAATCCTTACAACGGGGAAAGACAAGGACAAACTCACTTGCCTACAAATATAGTCACATCTCTCAAAGGAAGTAGCGCTTCGCTCTCAGACGTTGATAAGAGGGTCAGCCAACTTGAGACAACCACCAAAGTCTATTGGGCAGTATTAATCGCATTAATAGGTGCTTTAGTGGCTGTCTTTCTTAAATATGCCATGTGAAAATTATCCATTTTCTACCTTAAAATGAAAATGCCCATTTTGATTCATCATCGATAATGCTAGATTGTGGACGCGGGTCGACCGTGACTCATTACGCCTGAAGGAATAAAAAATTACTGTAAATCAAGTAGTAGCCATACTTAAAGAGAAGGCGCGACCGGAAAATCTAGACGGAATGCAACGGTTCGGGATGACTAAAGAAGGACGGTTGGGACTATCCATGCCGGACATGAGAAAACTGGCGAAGGAATTAGGTAAAAACCACAATCTGGCACTGGAGTTATGGAAGACCGGATTTGCCGAAGCAAGAATTATAGCGGCATTAATAGACGACTCGAAACTACTAACAGAGAAGCAAATGGAGAACTGGGTGAAAGACTTCAACTCATGGGACGTCTGCGACCAGGTGTGCGGAGAGCTCTTCGATAGGTCACCACTTGCCTGGAAAATGGTAGCCGATTGGTCTAACCGTGACGAGGAGTATGTGAAAAGAGCAGCTTTTGCTCTACTGGCAAGTCTTGCGTGGCACGATAAAAAAGCCGATGATGAGCGTTTTATTGAATTACTGCCGATAATAGTGCAGGCTTCAAATGACGATCGGAACTTTGTGAAGAAGGCAGTTAACTGGGCGCTGAGGAACATCGGCAAAAGAAACATGCGAATGAATCAAGCCGCAATAGATACTGCCAGAAAAATCCAGAAATTAAATACCAAAGCGGCGCGCTGGATTGCTTCGGATGCTATCAGAGAACTAGAGAGTGAAGCGGTAAGAAAAAGACTGGAGAAATAAGATATTGAACCAGTTTGAAAACAAACGTCAGTAAATCAAGCCAATGCAGTTGGGTCGGCTTGCATAGCAGAGTACAAAGTCCTCATTTTCAAATATTCCGTGGGACTGATATAAAGGTAACACTCCGCTTACCAGTTTTCCTGCGTCCGCGCCCATAAGTAGGCGTAACGCGCCCGGTCTGACATTATCAGCCATTTCACACGGAATGCAAGTCTTTTGACTCTATGTAACATCCCGGCGCCTCCTGCGCTTCCATTCTCTGTTATAAAGAACGTATTGACAATGAGAAGGTTAGGTCATTTTATCAAGTATTTTAGTACTACGTGTTAAAATAAATTACACCGAGAACATGGGGTTGATATATGGCACAACGCACGATAATGCATGTCGACCTGGACGCCTTCTTTGTCTCCGTAGAGCAGGTGATGAATCCGGAGCTCAGAGGCAAACCTGTAGTTGTGGGTGGTAAACCAGACCGCCGTGGTGTGGTCGCTGCCGCCTCTTATGAAGCCCGCGCTTTCGGACTGCATTCCGGGATGCCACTGGTAACCGCTGTCAGGCTCTGCCCACAGGCAATCTTCATCGAAGGCAACTATCATCGCTATTCAGAAGCCTCACATAAATTCATGACAATTCTGGCTGACTTTTCGCCATTTCTGGAACCAATGGGTATTGATGAGGCATATCTGGATGTGACCGGTTTTGAATCGCTCCATGGCACAATCCGGCAAATGGCGCTAAAAATTAAAAAACGCGTCAAGGACGAACTGGGACTGGTGGCATCTGTCGGCATTGCCAGCTGTAAAATCGTCGCCAAGGTTGCTTCCGACCACTCCAAACCGGACGGACTTGTCGAGATACCATCCGGACAGGAAGCCGATTTCTTTGCACCGCTAGCCATCGGCAAACTACCGGGTATCGGGAAAAAGACAGAGCAGGTTTTAAAGGGGTTGGGCATTGCCACGTTAAGCGAACTTGCAAGAATGCCCTTGCCTGCCTTGAAAAACCGTTTTGGCGCGTTTGGCGAGGAGCTACACCGTCTTGCCCGGGGTGTCGACGACCGTGCCGTCCTGCCGCCTGCTGAAGCTAAATCGATCAGTCGTGAGACTACCTTTTCCAAGGATACCAGCGACCGCGAATTCCTGATGGCAACGCTCCGTTACTTGGCAGAAAGGGTGGGGGCGGAACTCCGCGAACACAGCAAGCAGGCACTCTGTGTAGCGATTAAGGTCAGATACAAGGATTTCACAACAATCACGCGTCAACGCACACTAAATCAGCCTACAGATACAGATCAGACTATCTTTCAGACCGGAGCGGAGTTGTTGCAGGTGGCGCTCACGGCAGACAAACGGGAAGTGCGACTGATTGGTACAGGTGTTTCACATCTCAACGAACCTGCTCGTCAATTATCCTTGATGGAAAACTCAAATCGGCGACTGGAAAAGTTGAACCAGACCATTGACCATATCCGTAACAAATATGGATTTACAGCTATTCAGACCGGGCGCACCCTTCGTCTCAAGGATATTTTCTCCGAGCACGGTGGGGATTATACACTGCAAACACCAAGCTTATCCAGGTAGTCTATCTTGACGCACGGCTAAACCATGAGCATCATTCTATGATAAATGATATGGGAGATGTGATATTATCTGTAAAAAGAAGGAATTTATAAAGGGTAAACGCGGTGGCAACATCATTTTTCATTGAGTTTCGTTTGCACGGATATGCTAGAAGGTATGCCAAATGGGCTAGGGCGCGTATCCATCTAGAAGCGAGGAGACTCAGAATAAGAGAGTTAAAACAGCCAAGGTTCGTACCACACATAACCTTATTCGGGCAGGCGGTAACAAATCACTTGAGACGCGTGATAGCTGAGGTGGAGAGGATTGGTCGGAAGAACACTCTAATTCCATTGAAACTCGGCGTTCAGCGCGGTGAGTTTGGTAAATTCCAGAAGCCGGATGCAAATTGGCTTTATCTCGTTGTTTATCCATCACACGAGCTTGAACAGTTCCGTTATGAGTTGGCTCAGAACCTGCTTGGGTTAGATAGGATGATACATGACACCTGCCAACCCCACGACCACCAGTTAAAAATTAAATTTCATACTTCAATAGGAAAGTACGACCCAAGAGATAAAGGAAAATTTGAAGAACTAAGTGACTTTGCTGAAACCAAATGTAGCTTAGAAACTTTCAAGCAGTGTAAAGCCTCTGTCTTTAACAGATTATTCAATATTATTAAAAAATATATCTTCGGAATACAAGAGTATAATCACGGTATATATTTATATCTTCTCAGAGTCACAATATTAGGGAGAGGAAGACGCATTCAATGTGAATACGATTTAGTACTCAGGAGATTATTGTCCCGTAGACAATCGCTGAGCAGATATTGGTGGAGAAGGACCATTGAGAAACTTAAAGAATTACGAAGTCCACCACAGGAGGAATACCTGTCAACCTCCGATAAATCCGTATTCTTTATCGGAGATACTCATTTCGACCATAGAAATATAATCAGATACTGCCACAGACCCTTTTCAAACGTTACCGAAATGAACAGGGTAATTAAGAATAATTGGAATAAAACCGTTAGAGAAAATGATAGGGTTTATTTCTTAGGTGATTACACTGGACCACCATCAAGAAAGTTGGGAACATACCGCGAAAAACTAAAATACTGGACTGAACAAGTAACAGGTATTAAGGCATCCATTTTGGGGAATCACGACCGAAATGGCGGATGTATAAGATTCGAAAAAACCAAGGTGTTACGTGTTAATGGATATAGCTTCTTACTCATACACAATCCAAAAGACAGAAGAACTGAATGGCATGGATGGATAATTCACGGACACGTTCATAATAAGAAGCCTTTCATCGATGGCAAACGGAAGACTATAAACGTGAGCTCAGAGGTAATAAATTATAAGCCGGTAAGTCTCAGCTACCTGTTATCATTAGGCTTAGATTCAATAAAGCAGATGCGTACCATTGATAGCCAACCCGAAAGGTGGTAAATGTAGTAAAGCATTATGTACATACCAATCATCGTCGGCGCTGTAATTGCTTTAGCCTGTCTGATAGTTGCATTCCGTTTCTTTCACAAGAAGCGCCTCATTGATGACCTGCCCACTTCCAAAACGCTGGGCGTGTTCATCGGGTTGGTGGAGCTAAAAGGCACTGCAGAAAGCGAAACACCTTTGACCAGTCATCTGGCTGAAATTCCCTGTGTACTGTATGACTGGCATATCGATGAACACTGGTCGCGAACGGTCACCGAGACATATCAGGATGCGAAAGGGCACATGCAGACCCGCACTCGTCACGAAAGCGGCTGGAAAACGGTTGATAAAGGCGATGAGACTGCTCCCTTCTATCTCAAAGATGATATCGGCGTCATTCGTATTCAGCCTGATGGCGCGAAAATCGAGGATAAGGAAGTTTTCGATAAAACATGCAAGCGTACAGATCCTCTTTATTTCAGCGAAGGTCCTCAAAATGAAATCGCTAATTCTGATCACCAGCGCCGCTTCCAAGAAACAGCGCTACCACTCCATACACCACTTTACGTGATGGGACAGGCACATGAGCGGCAGGATGCCGTCGCCGCCGAGATCGTCCATGATAAAAACACCCCCCTTTTCATCACCTCAACCCGAACAGAAAAGCAGGTAAGTTCAAGTTATGGATGGGGATTATGGGTCTGGTTGATTCTGGGCTTGCTGGCAGGAGCTGGCGGAGTCTTCGTAGCAAACCAATTAGAAAAACCTTCCGCGACAGACTGGCAACCGTATGCAACGGCAGTTGGTGGATTCCTATTGGTGTTAGCTCTCGGCTGGGTATGGACGGTCTTTAACAGCCTTATCGGACTACATCAGCGAGTGCAACAGGCATGGGCACAGGTAGATGTGCAACTAAAACGGCGCCATGACCTGATACCCAACCTGACACAGGTCGTGGAGGGATATAGCACCCATGAACGCGAAACTCAGGAACTGGTGACCAAGCTACGCCAGCAGATGGTTGCTACACCACCCGGTGTAGCAGGTCCGGATTACAGCGGATTCACGCCTTTACTGCGTGTTACGGTGGAAAGCTACCCGGAATTAAAAGCCAGCGAATTGTTTTTGAAACTACAGCAATCACTCGTCGAAACAGAACAGCGTATTGCTCTGGCAAGGGATTACTTCAATAATATCACTAGCTTCTACAACGCCCGACTGGAGATTGTTCCCGACCGGTTTGTAGCAGGTCTGATGCGGTTACATTCTCAGCCGCTACTGAGCGCCGCTGACTTCGAACGGGCACCGGTTAAGGTCAATTTGGCTTCCTGAAATCGAACGCCGATGTCACTTATTAATGTCATTCCCAACCTTGTCCCGTACTTGATACGGGATGATCGGGAATCCAGTCACCATTATCACCTTATTTTTTGGGGATTTTCTAGATTCCAGCCAGAGTTTATTCTGAGTCTCACGAAGTGCTGGAATGACAAAATATTGATTGTTGACTGGCTGTTTTCCTGATGATAGTATTGCTACGTCCAGAGGTAGGTTCATCATCTACCATTAAGTCTTAAGGAGGATTCGGGAAATGAGGTTAAAGGGCAAGATAGCCGTAGTGATTGGTGCCGGTTCGATAAGACCCGGGATAGGTAACGGAAAAGCCACAGCCATATTGTTTGCCAGGGAAGGTGCGAAGGTGGTTTGCATCGACCGTAATCTTGAAGCAGCTAAGGAAACAGTTGGACTTATCAACAAAGACGGTGGAGAAGCAATTGCGATACAAGCGGATGTGGCAAAAGAAACCGATGCAAAACGTCTGGTGGACGAGACTATTGCCAAATATGGCAGAATTGATGTTCTTTTCAATAATGTCGGTATCGGCTCAGGTGGGAGAGGTCTCACGGTCACGGAAAAAGAGTGGGATATGGTGATGAATGTCAACCTGAAGAGCATCCTGTTCGTTTGCAAATACGCTGTTCCCGAGATGATAAAAGGCGGCGGTGGCACGATTGTGAACAATGCTTCGATGGCAGCATATTATTCATATCCCACATATGCCTATTCTGTCTCCAAAGCCGGCGTTATCGCTCTGACCCGGTGTCTGGCGGGCGGATATGCGCGAAACAACATCAGGGTCAATTGCGTTGCCCCGGGTCTTATGGACACACCTATGGTTTCCGGGATACAAACTGAGAGCCGTAAAGCCTCGGTGGAGAGAATCCCCATACAGCGTCAGGGCAGAGCGGAAGAGACTGCGCAAACCGTACTATTTCTTGCGTCAGATGAATCCTCATATATCACCGGTCAAACCATACAGGTGGACGGCGGACAGATTATCACTTAAGTCAAATCTCAAAACTTAAAACTTGTCCCTGTCACCGGCACCCGAACAGGGCGTTAAAACCGGGTAATGGAGATAACAATAAGTTATCAGTTTTCTGCCATGGTTTTGAGATTTAACCTTTGACTTTTAACTTACCCTTTACTCTCCAGAGTACCAATCTTTCGCCAAATATGGTTTAATAGATAGTTGTGCACTATGTACATAAAGGCATGAGAAGAAAAATATTTTAATATATAGTTGTTGCATCATTGCACGGAGGAATCACCAATGAGTACACTTGAATTAAAAGTGACAAAACGCCACATTGAGGGCAAGAAAGTAAAGGAACTGCGTCGCCAGGGTATTACCCCCGCACACCTCTTCGGTCCGAAGGTTGAATCTGTATCTATCCAGGTGGACACTCCCAGTCTCAAGCGCACACTGGGGGAAGCGGGGCATACCAGACTCATCAGCCTGCACATCGCCCGTGAAAAGAGCCCGAGGACGGTTATGGTACGCGAAGTGCAGATAGACTCGTTGAAAGACGAAGTGCTCCATGTCGATTTCTATCAGGTACAGTTGACCGAAAAAATCAAGGTTGATGTACCTATTTACCTTATAGGCGAATCCGCCGCCGCCAAGGCAAAGGGTAACACCCTCGTTCAGGAATTGAACGAGCTCACCATCGAGTGTCTGCCGGCGAATATTCCCAGCACCATCGAAGTAGATGTTTCACCGCTACTAACTGCCGACCTGATGATACGAGTCAAAGACGTTCAGGTTGCTAAAGATGTGACCATCCTGAATGATCCGGGGGTTGTGGTCGCTAGAATCGCTATCGAGCAGGTTGAGAAGGAAATCGAGAAACCGAAGGCTGAAGAAGCAGTTGAGGGTGAAGCCGCGGCAGAAGGTGAAGAAGCTGAGGGTAAGAAGGAACCAACCGAGAAAGCGGAGAAAGCTGACAAGTCCGAAAAGAAAGGCTAAGCCTTCTTCCTCAATCCGGCTGATTACCCTTGCTTTCCCATTCAGTAGTGGCTATAATATGCCCAACTAAGAGAGGAGTATTACGATGCCGTCATACGCCTATTTTAAGAAGAAAATTGTACCGCTGGAGCAGGCGAATATCAATGTTATGACCAACTTCATGCATTACGGCACGGGCGTTTTTGAGGGTATCCGGGGAAACTGGAACAAACAAAAACACCAACTCTATCTCTTCCGCCTCAAAGAGCACTACGAACGCATGGTCAAAGGGTGTCAAATTTTAAACATCGATTTACCTTACACTCTCGATGAGTTATGTGATATCACAGTGAAAGTCACTGCAAAAAGCGCTTTTGAAGAGGATATCTACGTGCGTCCCCTGGCTTATAAGAGCAGTGAAACCCTGGGTGTGCGTCTACATAATCTTGAGTCGGACTTCTTTGTATTTGTATTCCCCTGGGGACCGTATCTGGATACCGACCGCGCACGCTGTGTCGTTTCCTCATGGCGGTTCCCTAAGGAAGTACCCCGTCAAAAACTCACCGGCCTTTACGTGACCAATGCCCTCGCCAAGACGGAAGCCGTTTCCGGTGGCTTTGACGAAGCCATCATGCTTAATACTGATGGCTATGTGGCTGAGGGGAGTGGAGAAAACATCTTCCTTTTCAAAGGTGGTAATCTCATCACTCCACCAGGCTCGGATGGTCCACTCATTGGTATCACACGCAATACAGTAATACAACTCGCAAAGAAAGAACTCGGCATCGATACTATTGAACGACATGTCGACAGAATCGAACTTTACGCCGCCGACGAAATCTTCCTGACAGGTACCGCTGCTCATATCACACCAGTAGCGGAGATTGACCGCCGTAGAATCGCAGACGGTGGAATTGGACCCATTACCAAAAAACTGCAGAAGCTCTACGCTGACATCATCTTGAATAAAAACGCGAAGTACACTTCGTGGTGCACGCCGGTCTATAAAAAATAATAGACTCAGGAGGCTGGCATGATTGTCAACGACTTTGTCTCAGGATTAATAGCTCTGCTCATCGGGTATGTGCTCGGTTCTTTCCCCACCGCCTATCTCCTTACCAAATGGAAAACTGGAAAGGATATCCGTAAGCTCGGGGGCGGGAATGTCGGCGGCTTGAATACCCTCAAAGAAGTGGGTATCTGGGTTGCTATCGCTGTCACCCTCATTGATATCGGCAAGGGTGCCGCGACGGTCGCCATCACCTACTACGCGCTCAACATGGATAAGCCCTTTGTCCTGATAGCGGCGGTTGGGGCAGTGCTTGGGCACAACTGGATGCCCTGGCTGAAGTTTAGCGGCGGTAAGGGCATGGGTGCCACGGTCGGGGCGCTGGTAATGATTATGCCGATATACGGCTATCTAATGGAACTAGCCATTTTCGCTGGGATTGTCCTTATTCCGCTACTTCTAACCCGTAATGTGGCGCTATCTATGGGGCTGGGACTCGTAGCACTACCTTTTCTTGGCTGGCTGAGCATGCACGATGGTTATTTTGTAACATGGTCGCTGGTAGTGGGCGTCATTATTGCTATCAAGTTTGCCAGTACAGCACTTGGTGTAATCACCGAATCTACCAGTATCCGAGATTTTATAAAGGGACACTAATCCCGTTCTTCAGAGATGTCATTCCAGCCCCTTATCACTTACGGGGTAAACTCCGGCTGGAATCTAGTAAATCCGTAGAAAGAATAGAGAGATTGATTCCCGATCAAAGCTTACCCCATAGTAGATATGGGGTCGGGAATGACACGCTTTTATAAGAATGACACACAAAAAGGGGCTTTTTCAAGCCCCTTCATTTTTCCTTTAATCTGCATGTCGAACTAGGCAGATGCCGGTTTCGCAGCTTTTGCCTTGTTCAGCTTAGCAACCAGACGTGCTTTACGCCGTGATGTGTTATTGCTATGAAGTACACCCTTCATTGCTGCCTTATCAAGCTGACCGACAGCTGTAATTACAGCTTTTTGCGCTTCGTCTAGCTTGCCGGTAGCAATAAGCCGTTCCGCCTTATCAATTTCGGTCTTAACGTGGGTGCGAATGTTTTTATTCCGCAATGTCCGCCGTGCGTCAGTCCTGATTTGTCGTTTTGAAGATGCAATATTCGGCAATCCTTACCTCCTGTTCAAAATACCCTCTTCGGATAGTAATCTCGGTTTCAGTTTTGAGAATTAGGTCTGGTCGTGGCAGATTCGCCTGCCCGGATGACACTTATAACCCCTTTTACAGTTTCAACCCTGCCCAGTATACGATTCAACTGTGACAGGTCTTCAATATCCATAGTAAGTGAGAAGTATGTCTTCTGGTCGATCCGGTTGGAGACTGTCATGCCGGCAATGTTAACTTTTTCAGCTGCTACCATTGCCGTAATATCCCGTGCCAGTCCTACCCTATCCCAGGCTTCAATTTCCACACTTATCTGGTAAGTGCGGTCACTTTGACCCCATTGAACCTGGACCAGTCTTTCCTTCTCTTCCTCGTTGATAATGTTCGTGCAGTCCTTACGGTGAACACTAACACCGCGACTGCGTGTCACAAATCCGATTATCTCATCTCCGGGCACAGGATTGCAACATTGCGCTAAATTCGTGAGCATATCCCCCACACCGAGCACCTTGACTGCGGAAGTTGAGCGCTTGGTTGGTGGAGCAATTTCAGGCACCTTTATCTCAGCCTCTGGCTCCGCCGAGAGTTTTGCGGCAATCTGTTGTGTAGTGACACCACCGTAACCCAGGGCGGCATAAAACTCATCAAGGGTTTCATAATTAAAAAGTGCAACAAGGTTATTGCGTTCGGTAAATTTAATGCCGACACCCCGCATAAACTTGTCGAGGATTTCTCGTCCACGCTGAATGTTTTCGGTTTTCTCCTGCCGGGTAAACCACTGACGAATTTTGGTACGAGCATGCGTTGTTTTTACAAATCCAAGTTCAAGATTCAACCAGTCGCGGCTCGGCGCTCGTGGGTTTTTACTGGTTAATATCTCCACGATATCACCGTTTTCAAGTTGGTGGCTAAGCGGCATCAAACGACCGTTCACCTTTGCGCCAATACACCGATTGCCCAGTTCGGTATGAACGCGGTAAGCAAAATCAAGCGGTGTGGCGCCTTTAGGCAAATCCTTTACTTCACCTTTAGGTGTGTAGACAAATACCTGATCGCCGAAAACATCTGTTCTTACCGATTCCAAAAACTCTTCTGCTCCGCTTAATTCACGATGCCAGTCAACCAACTGCCGTAACCACCCAATTCCTTCCTCGAAACCCTTATCCTGTTTACCACCCTCTTTATATCGCCAATGCACCGCGAAACCGTATTCGGCTATATGGTGCATCTCACGGGTACGTATCTGGACTTCCAACGGCATAGTACGTTCACACATCACGCTAGTATGTAGCGATTGATAGCCATTCATCTTGGGATTAGCGATGTAGTCATCAAAACTTTCCGGAAGAGGATGCCAGAGTGTATGCACGATACCCAGAGCGGTATAACAATCGGGGATAGTATTTACCACGACACGGAGAGCAAGCAGGTCATGGATATCATCAAAATCCTTGCCCATTTGAGCGTATTTTTCCATCTTCTGGTAAATGCTGTATATGTGCTTGGCACGACCGGTAACCTCTGCCTTTAAATCCGCTTTTTCAAACTCCTGGATTAATTGTTTACTGACTCTGTCGATAAACTGTTCACGGTCGGCACGCTTAGCTACCAGACGATCGGCAATCTCACGGTATTTTACCGGGTCAAGGTAGCGGAAGGAAAGGTCTTCAAGTTCCCATTTCAATTCCCAGATACCAAGTCGGTGCGCTAGCGGCGCGTAGATTTCCAGAGTTTCGTGAGCAATTCTCTGCTGTTGCTCTGGATTAAGGAATTGAAGAGTGCGCATATTGTGTAATCGGTCTGCCAACTTGATGAAAACTACTCGCAGGTCTTCAGCCATCGCCACCAACATCTTGCGCAGGTTCTCTGCCTGCCCGGTACCGGCAAGAGCACTACCCCGTTTCATAGACTCATCGGTTGGTTGGAGAGAAATTTTACCGAGTTTGGTAGTAGCATCCACTAACTTGGCAATTTCTTGCCCGAATTTCTCGACTAGTTCGCTATTAGCAATACCACTGTTTTCTTCAACGTCATGGAGAAGAGCGGCGGCAAGAGAACTGGCATCAAGTTGAAGCCCGACTAGAATGAGAGCTACTTGGAGCGGGTGTTCAATATATGGATCACTCGACTTTCTGAACTGCCCTTCATGTGCTTCACGGGCAAATTCATAAGCGTGCTGGATGATGGCAACCTTCTCCTGAGGAAGATACGCCTGCGCCTTTTCTATAAGCTCGTTGACCGTCACAACTTCCGCCTCACAACACCTTTGTAAATTCAGTATAGCGCAAGGAAAAGGAAATGTCATTGCAAGCCACAGGCATGGTAATCATGGAGAGCGATAATACCGTGATTATCACTCTTTACAATTCCCCCGTAAATAAAGTATTCTAGCGTTTATACAGGAGTTAATGACTTTGTATACAGCACCACGTGGTACATCTGACATACTGCCGGAAGAACAAGCCTACTGGCGCTTTGTGGAGCAAAAAGCCGCCCACATCTGCCAGCTTTACGGCTATGAGCGCATCGACCCGCCAATTTTTGAAGACACGCGGATTTTCATCAAGGGCACCGGTGAAACCACAGATATAGTCCAGAAAGAGATGTATACCTTCGAGGACCGCAGCGGTAATAGCCTAACCCTGAAACCGGAAGGAACGCCCTCTGTCTGCCGCGCCTATCTGGAACACGGCTATAACAACCTACCCCAGCCGGTGAAGTTGTACTACATCACTCCCATCTTCCGCTACGAACGACCACAGGCAGGACGCTACCGCCAGCATTACCAGTTCGGGTGTGAAGCGCTGGGTGAAGCGGATGCCTCTTTGGATGCCGAGGTTATCGATACGGCATGGCAGTTCCTGAAGTCGTTGGGACTCCAGAAGCTCCTCCTTTTCATCAATAGTATCGGTTGCCCCAACTGCCGGCCTGATTACCTAAAGAAACTGAGGGCATTCTATACGGGTCATGTCAACGAACTGTGTCCTGATTGTAAAATCAGGCTGGAACGGAATACCCTACGCCTGCTCGACTGTAAACAACCAGCCTGTCAAAAGGTAGCGGCGGAAGCGCCCAAAAATGTTGATTACCTCTGTGCCCCCTGCACCGAGCACTTCCAGAAACTTAAGGACTACTTACAGATTCTAAATATACCCTGCGCAGTAAACAACTACCTCGTCCGTGGTTTCGACTACTACACGCGTACCGTCTTTGAAATCCAACCGGAAGACCAGAGAGCGCAGAGTGCCATTGGTGGCGGTGGTCGGTACGATGGTTTGATTGAAACACTGGGCGGTAAACCGACACCTGGTATCGGTTTTGGTATAGGTCTTGAAAGAATTATTATCAACCTGAAAAAAGAGGGGATTGAAGTACCACTGCTCCGCTCCCCACAGGTCTTCATCGCCTGTGTAGGTGACACCGCACGTAAGGATGCCATCAAACTAGCGGCACAACTACGACGTGAGGGCATCCCTGTAATTCAAGCAACCTCAGCTAAAAGCCTGAAAGCACAACTACGCCAGGCAAATAACCTGAAAATCCCGAAGACGGTCATCATTGGTGAAGACGAAATTAAAACCGCTACTATCATCCTCCGTGACATGGCAACTTCTCAGCAAATCACGGTCAGTACTAAAGAACTAGCCGCGCTTCTCAAGTAATTTCCTCTCAATTTTTCTCTACTAGCTTCCATTTGAAGCTAAAGTATGCTATAATTAATACATAATGAGAGCAGAGACTGCTCCTTCGACATATACGATTACTACGGCTTCTCCTCATCCTCATAATGTTTTTGTGTCAAATATAGCGTCTCGCTCGGGGAGTATCAATCCTCTATGATTCAAGACCATCTTGCCAACCAACCATTAAATAATGGCGCTAATGGCGCCGACGACTATAATGCTACTTCCATCCAGGTGCTCGGCGGGCGTGAAGCCGTCCGCAGGCGTCCGGGTATGTATATCGGCAGTACCGACCAGCGCGGTTTACATCACCTCGTCTACGAAATTGTCTATAACAGCGTTGACGAGGCAATGAGCGGCTATTGCACCATGATCAAGGTCATTATTAACAAAGATAATTCGGTGACCGTGGAAGACAATGGTCGCGGTATTCCTGTAGAGATTCACCCTACGACCGGCAAATCTGCTCTGGAAACGGTAATGACGGTACTTCACGCCGGCGCCAAATTCGGCGGGAAGATTTATCAGGTATCCGGTGGTCTGCATGGTGTTGGCGCTTCGGTGGTGAACGCTCTCTCATCCAAGATGAGTGTCAGCGTGAAACGTGATGGTAAGCTTTATTATCAAGAGTATGATAAAGGTATTCCCAGAGCCGATGTTAAGGTCATCGGTAAAGCGAAGGGGACCGGAACAATCACGACCTTCTCCGCTGATGAAGAAATATTCGATAACGCACATTATGATTTCGATACCATCTTGGAACGTTTGCGTGAGATCGCTTACCTGAATCGTGGACTGGAAATCTATTTCTGCGATGCGGCACATGACCGCGAAATTACTTTCTACTTCGAGGGTGGTATCAACAGCTTCGTACGACAGATGAACCGCAGTCGTACGGTCATCCACAAACTACCTATTTTTATTGCCAAACAATCCAATGGGACTATGGTCGAAGCTTCGCTCCAGTATAACGACGGCTTTACCGAGTCCATTTTTAGCTTCGCCAACTGTATTAACACAATTGATGGTGGCACACACCTCACCGGTTTCCGCACAGCACTGACGCGTGTTTTTAACGACTACGCCCGTAAAGCCAAACTGCTCAAGGAGGACGACCCCAACCTCAGTGGTGACGACGTCCGTGAAGGTTTGACTGCAGTCGTCAGTGTTAAAATTGCCGAGCCCCAGTTCGAAGGACAGACCAAGGGCAAACTAGGCAACGCTGAAGCCAAGAGCGCAGTCGATAGTGTCGTCAGCGAGGGATTAGCACTTTATCTGGAAGAGCATCCGGATGAAGCCCGTGCGATTATTGATAAGTGCCTCTTATCCGCCCGCGCCCGGGAAGCCGCCCGTAAAGCCCGTGATCTGGTTGTGAGAAAAAACAGTCTCGATAGCGGCACACTACCCGGCAAGCTGGCAGATTGTTCTGAGAAAGATCCGAACCTCTGCGAGCTGTACCTTGTTGAGGGTGATTCCGCCGGCGGCTCTGCTAAACAGGGCAGGGAACGTCGCTTCCAGGCAATCTTACCCCTGCGCGGTAAGATTCTGAACGTGGAAAAAGCATCACCTGATAAGATGTTATCTGTAGTAGAAATCCGTGCTATTATCACGGCTATCGGTGCTGGCATCGATGAAGACTTCGACCCTACCCGGCTCCGCTACCACAAGGTCATCCTGATGACAGATGCTGATGTCGATGGTTCGCACATTCGCACATTGCTTTTAACTTTCTTCTTCAGGCACATGGCTAAGCTGATTAATGAGAAGCACCTCTATATCGCTCAACCACCTCTCTACCGTGTTAAGACCAATAAGGAAGAGCACTGGGTATATTCCGAACCGGAGAAAGAACAGCTACTAACCGGGATTAAAGAGCGTAAGGTAGAGATTCAAAGGTACAAGGGTCTGGGTGAAATGAATGCGGAGCAATTGTGGGAAACCACGATGAATCCTGCTACTCGTACTTTACTCGAGGTAAACGTCGAGGACGCAGCGAAAGCCGACCGTGTTTTTCAGGAACTAATGGGCGATGATGTCTTACCACGTAAAGCCTTTATCACGGCAAATGCCCAGTTTGTAAAGAACCTGGATATATAGTAGAAACTGACAACACTCTATATTATCATTACGAGCCGTAGGCGTGGCAATCTCAGGGTGGGGAATTATCAGCCTCAGAGAGACTTCATATGTTAAGTCACGAAGAGATTACGGGAAGAAGACTTGCCGTCGGTAGTCAAGTTAACACCCAATCTTTTTAAGCCCACCTCATCTCCGGGAGTAGGAATGTGTGTCATATGCATTTCACAACTTTTTAATTCTACCAACTTCTTCATGGCTAATTCTGCTGTGTGATTGGTGGTAGCACTTATGGAGAGGGCAATCAGGGTCTCCTCCAAATCCAAACTCGCGGAATCTGCGCCCAAAATCTCTTCTTTCAATTTTGATATTTGATTTATTACGTGCGGGGAGAGTAAGAGAATCTCATCGGGGATATGTGCCAGAACCTTGGTGGCATTCAATATCAAACTTGAGGACGCATGCATGAGCTGAGAGTTTTTTCCTGTGATAATTCTTCCGTCGCTCAACTGTATGGCTGCGCCGCAATATATACCGTCATTACCTTTAGCCTTTGCCTCTGCTTCAACAGCAGCGTTGCTAGCTGCCTCAACAACCGCCCTATCTGTGATCTTAACGCCCAATTCTTCCATCAAGCGCATTACCCTATCCACTGTCTCTTTCTTTTCTATTCCTGACACATATTCTTCGTTGTATCTAAAATAGCGCCGGATTAATTCCTGCTTTGCTGCCTCCTTCACTACCTCATCATTGACGATACCAAAACCTGCCCGATTCACCCCCATATCGGTGGGCGAATTATAGGGTGATTGTTTCGCCCATTTAAGCAAGCCATCGGAGGAGCCACCTTCTTTCCTTATGTCGATATCGTCAGAAAAGATCCTGTTCAAGATGAGTTTTAATATCGGAAAGCTCTCTACGTCACGATTATAATTTATAGCGGTCTCATTGTAGGCATTTAAATGAAAGGGATCAACTAGATTGAAATCCTGGATATCGGCAGTGGCTGCTTCATATGCTATGTTCACAGGGTGCTTAAGCGGTAAATTCCAAATGGGAAAAGTTTCAAATTTGGCATAACCAGCATTTATCCCACGTCTATTCTCTTGATATAACTGCGAAAGACAGGCAGCTAGTTTTCCGCTACCCGGACCGGGACCAGTCACTACCACAATCGGCTTCCGGGTTTCTATGTACTCATTTTTGCCGAAGCCATCGTCGCTGACCACCTTATCTACATTCACGGGATATCCCTCTATAGGGTAATGTAAATAGACTTTAACACCCCTGTGCTCTAATTTATTTTTAAAGATGATGGCAGAAGGTTGATTGGCAAAGCGCGTAATCACCACGGCCAAGACATTCAGATCCCACTTTCTCAAATCATCAATCAATTTTAAGGTGGCGTCATCGTAGGTTATCCCAAAATCACCCCTTACCCTTCCTTTTTCGATATCGCCGGCATAAACACACAGGACAATATCTATCTTGTCTTTCAGTACCTGCAAGAGACTTATCTTTACATTAGGGTCATAGCCAGGAAGGACACGCGCAGCGTGATAATCGAAACAAAGCTTCCCTCCGAACTCTAGATAGAGTTTATTACCGAACTTTGTCACCCGGTCTATAATCGCTGCAGTCTGTTCTTTAAGATATCTCCTATTATCAAAACCGATTTTCTGTATCATACTTATGCCTTTTTATGGAATATACTTTAATACCCAAGCAAAAAACAGCGTGTACTCTTCCTTACCAGTTTAATAATTCGGGTATTATTCAAATAATGCCCTCATCCGCCGTGTTAATCGTGAGACCTGACACAAACTCACCCACGGTACAAACCCTTCTCTCTGATATATTCTACAACCACTATTGGTACCAGTTTACTAATATCAAGTCCCTTTGCCACACGTTCCCGGATTTCCGTGCCACTGATATCTATCAGTGGTCGTTCCATGATGATGATACTTTTTAAAAAACCCGGCACTTTTTTATCCAGGGCGTCAAGGTCAGGTAGAGAGTAGCCAGGTCGGGGTAGTGCTACCAGATGGCAGAGTTCAATAATCCGTGCAGGCTCTTTCCATCCGGGCAAATCAGGCAGGTTATCCCAGCCTATGATGAAAAATAATTCCGCAAGCTCCACAAACTGATTGGACAATTTCATCAGCGTATCTACTGTATACGAGGGTCCAGGTCGGTCGATTTCCATCGTAGACAAACGAAAGCCGAACTTATCAGAAATAGCAAGACGCAACATTGCCACGCGGTGTTCTGCGGCAGTTATCAGCCGGTCGGATTTCATCCAAGGTTGACCAGCCGGTATAAAGACAACCTCATCTAGTTCCAGTTGTAATCTTGCTTCGTCAACAATAGCCAGGTGGGCATTATGTACCGGGTCAAAGGTGCCACCGAGAATACCTACTTTATATTTGTCACCAATCCCATTCAGCATTACCACAGCGTACCTTATCGCCTCCTTTGATACCGGCTTTTTCCAACTCCTTACCGATGCCTTTTCTCAATAATAATCCGTAAACCTGCCAACGGACAGTCGAGTCATCCATGTCCACCCTTAAAATTATCCTTTCTATATCCGGTGCGTTAATCACAAATATATCGCCATCCTTACTGACTTCAGTACCGCGCCGTCTCGGTTGAGGACGGAAGATTTTAGGTGCTACGGGTTCTTGACTCACCGCTTTCTTTCTCACAATCTCAAATGCTGTTCTCATTAGTTCCTGAACTCCCTCGCCAGTAGCCGCGGAAATAAAACGCACTGTCACTCCAATATTGGCAAAGTCCGCCACAATCTGCTCTTTCTTACTACGAACCTCGGGCAGATCAACCTTATTGACGACCACAATTTGCGGTCTCCTTCCCAAAGCTGGATCATAGAGACTGAGCTCATTGTTGACCTTTATCATATTTTCTACTGGAGATTCTGTACTGCCGTCAACAAGATGGATAAAGACCTTTGTACGAGCACTATGACGGAGAAAATCATATCCAAGGCCACGACCTTGATGTGCACCCTCGATTAGACCTGGAATCTCAGCCAGAACGAAGGCATTGTGTCCAATCTCAACCACACCCAGCTCAGGTTCTTTGGTGGTGAATGGATAATCAGCAATCTTGGGTTTGGCTGCTGATGCCACAGTAAGAAGAGAGGACTTGCCGACATTAGGATATCCAATGATGCCAATATCCGCGATAAGCCGCAACTCTAAATCTAGTAACTTCTTCTCTCCTCTCTCTCCTACCTGCGCTAGTCGCGGCGTCTGATTTGTCGAAGTGGCATAATGTACATTTCCCCGTCCTCCTCTACCACCCTTCACAACTACCACCTCTTCTCTCGCTGTTGATAGGTCAGCTAGTAAGTATTTCTCACCTTCACTACTATCCTCATATACTACTGTACCTATCGGTACTCTAACTATAAAATCTTCGCCACGTTTTCCAGACTTCTTCTCACCTTTGCCATTCTCGCCATTCTTAGCGCGATACAAACCCTTATGTCTGAATTCTTTAAAATGAGTCACAGCCGCGTCTACCTTGATGACAACATCGCCACCATCACCACCATCACCACCATCTGGCCCTCCGAAGGGTACAAACTTTTCCCTTCGAAAGCTGATAGCACCAGCTCCGCCATTACCACCCTGTACTATAATACTTACCTTGTCATACATTATCGTTATAAGAATAGTATAGTCCTTGCTTTATATTCTATATGTTTATTCATAGGAATACGACTTTACTAATAATAACGTAAAATTACCTGTAATGTGCGTTAAGTATGCTATTTATAGGTTGCTCATGTAGGGTAAGTTGAGGCTGTGTAGTATGCAAGTTATCGAAAAGTCGGTCATGTTATCGAATAAACAGGGTGTTACATGAAACAAACATATAAGACGCTTGCGGCTAATTGTTTCGGGTTGTGTATAACTTCTGCCGGATATCGAATACCTGACGTCTCAGGTGGGGGTCGTTGTTGAGAACATTGGTCATTTTTTCACAAGCATAGCTGATGGTTGCCGGACTACGTCCGCCCAGTTCTCTACCTATATCTGCCAGAGAGCATTCTGTTTCCTTACGCATCAAGTACATAGCTATGTGCCGGGCGAGCACAGTGTTTTCATCACGATGGCGTCCTCTGATGTCAGAAAGATTAATCTGGAAAGCACCGGCGACGGTTTCTGTGATCAGAGCTGGAGTGGCTGGTGCGAGCTTTGGTTGTTTGCTAGCGATATCATCGATGGCACGCGCAGCAAGGTCCGGTGTTATCATACTCCGAAATAGCTTCGAATAAGCAATCACACGGTTTAGCGAACCTTCCAGAACACGCACATTTTCTTTAATTTGAAGAGCGATAAATTCCAGTACATCATCTTGAAGGTCGATGCCATCACGCTGTGCTTTGGCTTTCAGGACGTTGATGCGGGTCTCGAAATCCGGTGCTTGTAGGTCAGCCACAAGTCCCCATTCCAAACGGGAGCGAAACCGTTCTTTTAAGGTATCAAGAGCTTTGGGAGGACGGTCGCTGGTGATGACAATCTGGTGGTTATTGCTATGCAGTTCATTGAAGGTATGAAAGAAATTCTCCTCGATTTGCTCTTTACCAGTGAAGAACTGGATGTCATCCATCAGGAGTAAATCGACGGTGCGGAACTTGTGACGGAACTCCTCAGTAGTCTTTTCACGGATTGCAGTGACGAGTTCGTTAGTATATTGCTCGGCGCTCACGCAGAGTGCCTGATAGTTATTATTGATAGCATAGTTCCCGATAGCATGAAGCAAGTGAGTTTTTCCGAGGCCGGAACTGCCATGAATGAAGAGCGGGTTATAGTTTTGTCCGGGGTTTTCTGCAACCTTGGTGGCAGCAGCATAGGCGAGGTTATTAGAGTTTCCTACAACAAAGGAGTCGAAAGTGTAGCGCGGATTGAAAAGAGGTAAAGTGGTTGGTGCTTTCTGTAGTGTGCAGGTACCATCGACAACGCGGAATTCCAACTTAACTTCTGAATGGATAACGCCGGTAAGAACTCTTTCAATTAACGAACGCTGGTTTTTTTCCAGGTACTCGGCGATAAACGTGTTGGGTACGCCGATGATGAAAGCGCCGTCTTTGAAGCTGAGTCCGGTTGTCTTCTTGAACCACGTATTGTAGTTTGCCTTGCTGACTTCAACCTGCAATTCACCCAAGGCGGTTTCCCAGATTTCCTGGGCTGCCCGAACTATCATGATATATCAATCCAAGCCAGGACCGTAAACCTCGCGTGAGACAAAAAAAGACCCACTCCGAGCATTGAAACGGCTTGGCGAAAATTTATTTGTAGATTCTGGTGTTAACAAGCAACGATAACTAGGATAATAGCCTTTCGTTTACAAAGCAAGGGTTCTGATGATAACTTCTAGTGGTTTTTAGTGGTAGAAGACTCCTTCGTTCTCACTCAAAAGCTCTGAAATGCTTTACTTTTTACCAGTTCTCTCACTGATAGGCTGGGTTTCATAATAACTAGCGGAAATGCTAATGAGAAGGAAAAATGTTTTAGGTTAAATGAAAATTGCATTGTGAAAATTGAGTTGTTCGCTTGTGATTTCTGATGTTAAAATGCGTTAACAGGAGGTTGCGTATGCGTATTGTCTTCATGGGTACGCCTGAATTTGCCGTCACACCACTGGAGTTTCTGATGCTCAATCGGTTTGGTGTGGTCGCTGTCTATACTCAGCCTGACAAAGAGGCAGGGCGCGGTCGCCTTTTGGTGGCGTCGCCTGTGAAATCTATGGCTTTACAGTGGGAATTGCCGTTATACCAGCCTGTAGATTTCAAGTCGATCGAGGAAAGAGAAAGACTGACCGCCCTGAAACCTGACGTCATTATAGTTGCTGCTTTCGGGCAAATTCTCCCTCAGACTATCTTGGGAATACCACGCTATGGTTGTCTTAATATCCATCCCTCTCTCCTTCCGAAATACCGTGGTGTCTCGCCCGTGCCGGCAGCAATACTTTCTGGAGATGAATTTACAGGGGTAAGTGTTATGGTTCTAGACCAGGGAGTAGATACAGGTCCTGTACTGGTCCAGGCGCAGACCTCTATTACTGGATGGGACACGACTGCCACCTTGACAGAAAAACTCTCCCGCATCGGAGCTCAATTATTGATTGAAGTAGTACCACGCTGGATACAGGGTAAAGTAGTCCCACAGAAGCAAGATAACACGAAGGCAACCTATACCAGTATGATTGACAAAGAGGTTGGTGCGATAGACTGGCATCAATCGGCGATTGATCTCTGGCGCCAGGTAAGAGCTTATCAGCCCTGGCCTGGTAGTTACACTCGCTGGCAGGGAAAGCAACTGAAGATCATCGAAGCCTACCCCTTGGAAGGCCAGGTTGATGCTCCGGGACGTGTGGTCTCGCTCGCTGGCGAGGTAGCTTTCGGGGTAGAAACCGGATCAGGCAGACTTGGTGTCCTTCGTGTTCAGTTGGAAGGAAAGCGCGTTATGACTGGTGGCGAGTTTCTGCGTGGTCAACGCCAGTTAATTGGTTCTATTCTACCAACGGAATGAAAGGGGGTAGTATTTTGACAGTACCTAAAGATCTGAGTCGTTTTTCTGCGCTAGTCAAAATTATTGCTCGTTTGCGGGGTCCCGATGGTTGTCCCTGGGATAAAGAGCAGACACATACTTCCCTCCGTGAATCGTTCCTCCAGGAATGTTATGAGGTATTGGAGACGCTCGATGAAGGTGATAATCATGAGCTAAGAGAAGAACTAGGCGATTTACTATTGCATATTGTTTTACAGGCACGGATTGCAGAAGAGTCCGGTGAGTTCAAGATAGCCGATGTAATTAAGTCTATCAATGAAAAGTTGATACATCGCCATCCTCATGTCTTCAAAGGGCAAAAGGTGTCGGGCGTGGAAGAAATAGTGCACAACTGGGAGACCTTGAAGCGCGAAGAGAAAGATGCTGACGAGTCGATAATCGCTAGCGTGCCTAAAAGTATGCCTGCTTTGAGTTACAGTCAGGAGATTCAACACCGTGTGGCAGAGGTGGGATTCGATTGGGAGAGTGACATGGGAGTTATCGAGAAGCTGGTAGAAGAAGTTGGAGAATTGACACAGGCGGATACCATAGAAAGTAAAAAAGAGGAGTTTGGTGATTTACTTTTTACAATGGTGAATATTGCCCATCGGCAGGGTATTGACCTTGAGGTGGCGCTACGGGAGGCTAACCGCAAATTTTCCCAGAGGTTTCAGTACATGGAGAAGCTTTGCCGTCAGCGGGGAGTGAACTTCGGTGATTTAAATTTTAACGAACAGAATCAACTTTGGGAGGAAGCGAAGCGGAGGACAAAATGAGGGAATTTCCTGAATTTATGAAAAATCCTGCGAACAAAATTGCCGCAGAGACGCAATATACCTCTGGTATCGAAGGTTACGTTTTTGATGGTGTAGATGGCAGTCAGATGGCTTACTGGACAAATCGGGACGGGAGCAATTCTGCCGAACACGTTCACGAATATGACGAATATTTAGTGGTAGTACATGGGAAATATACTCTGGTTACCAATGGGAAACGAATTCCAGTAAATGTAGGGGAAGAATATTTCATTCCAAAGGGTACAAAACATGGTGGGGAGTCTGTCCCGGGAACAAGGACTATCCATGCCTTCGGGGGAAAAAGAGCGAGGCGGGTAATAGAGCTGTAGTGTTCACCTTGCATAATTTGTAAAACATGGTTACAATTAGCTAAACGGGAATTAACTACCACCGGTATTTGATGACGGTGGTAGTTTTGTTGCTATTATACTCAAGCTTTAAGTATAATAATTTATCTGCATGGATGCGGGGCTATCCGGGGAGCGGGAGTTGTCTAGTGGCACTTGATATCGTAAAAATTCGTACTAAACTTGAAAGTGAAAAAAATCGGTTGCTTGGTGAACTGGAGCAACTGAGTGTTGCCGGCCGTCCTTCTGAGGAACGGCGGGAGGGGAGTCCTTTTGGTAAACGCGAGGAAGAAGCCACTGAAAGCCTCGAATTGGAACGGCGATTAGCGTTAGAGCGGGGTATCAAAGAGCAGTTAACAGCAATGGAACGGGCTCTTGCTAAGATAGAGGCCGGCACTTACGGTAAATGCGATGTCTGTGGCAAACCCATCGAACCGGCACGGTTAGAAGCTTTACCTCACGCGCGACGCTGCATGAGTTGCAAGGCTCTCGAATCAAAGAATGCGAAAAGGTAATCTATTCACCTCTAGGCTCTTTCTCATTATCCTCCTGACAGTCATCATTCTTGTTGCTATTGATCTGCTCACCAAGGAGTGGATACGAACGTATCCGCTTTCACAGGTAATACAACAATTCGGTTTCCTGCGGATTGTACATTGGCAAAACACAGGTGCCGCATTCGGTATTTTTCAGGGATATCCAGTGGTGCTAGCAATCGTAGCGGCGTTAGAAGTAGTAGTATTACTAGCCTTGGATTGGTATGTGTATCGACGTTTCCCACATTTGGTGACAACCTGGAATCAAATTGCCATCGGGCTGATTATCGGGGGAGCCATCGGCAATCTGATCGACCGCCTTCGCTTCGATGGCAATGTAACTGACTTCCTCGATGTGGGATTCTGGCCAGCGTTCAATGCGGCGGATTCCGGTGTTACTGTCGGTGCAATCATGCTTGCCATCACTATTCTCCGTCTAGCGATGAAAGAAAAGCGATAGACAACCTCTACCGTGCGCTATATTGAGAGCGATGCAAAGATCTAAAAAACCAGCAAAATACATTAGAGAAGTGACCGAATGGGTATCTTCATGCGGCACGATTCTTGCCCTGGCATTAGTTGGTTCTCATGCACGGAATAAAGTTAGACCAGACTCAGATATAGATTTTGTATTGATTTGTGAAGATACGTCGCATCTACTGGATAATCTTGCGTGGATAGAGCGGTTTGGTAAAGTTAAAAGTCATAAGGTGGAATACTGGGGCGTCGTCACCTCGGTCAGAGTTGTGTATATTGACAGGCAAGAAGTCGAGTTCGGTATAGCTCCTATAAGCTGGGCTGATATCCCAATCGATGAGGGGACACATGGGGTAGTGGTGGATGGTATGATGATACTCGATGATAAAAGAGGCATTCTTAAGAAATTAAAGGATGCTATCGCAAATGTGAAGACAGTATGAAATCTGAGAATACAAAGCAATTTCAGTTCACTGTTGTCCAATCCGGTGTCCGTCTTGATAAATTTATCTCAGGACAGGTACCAGACCTATCACGCACTCAGGTACAGAAACTGATCGAGGATGGGTGGGTTACTGTTGATGGTAATTTAGAAAAAGCCAGTTATAAACTCGGTACCGGTGACACAGTACTGGTAAAAATGCCACCACCCACTCCCAGTCACCTTACACCAGAAAATATTCCCGTGCCTATCCTGTATGAAGATGAAGATATCCTGGTGGTAGACAAACCAGCCAATCTTACCGTACATCCTGCCCCAGGTCATCAGAGCCATACTCTGGTTCATGCCATTCTATCTCATCTGGCTGCTGTATCTGACAGCATACAACGACCTGGCATCGTGCACCGGCTAGACAAGGATACATCCGGGGTGATGGTCATTGCCCGGAATTCAAAGGCACATGAGAATCTAGCGACGCAATTTAAACAACACGCGGTGCTAAAAGTCTATCTGACTCTGGTTAGGGGGCACTTAACACCTGAGGAAGGAGTCATCGAAGCCGCGATCGGGCGGGACTCAAGCGACCGTAAGAAGATGGCGGTTGCAGGGGACAATCGCGGTCGGAGAGCGTTGACCCGCTACAAGGTAATCCGTTATCTGGGGAGCTATACTCTGCTTGAAGTAATGCCGCAGACGGGACGGACCCACCAGATACGTGTACACCTTGCTGCCATTGGTTATCCGGTAGTGGGCGATGCCACTTATGGCGTTAAATCATCCCTGATTCACCGCCAGTTTCTTCACGCTCATAAGCTCGGTTTCACTCTCCCCACCACCGGCAAGTATATTGAGTTTACTTCTCCTCTGCCAGAGGATCTGGAAAAAGCGCTGAAAGAAATTACCCAACTGGTAAAGGTATCAAGTAGATGATAGAATTTGGACAGGTGAAATACTCACCGTATATGGAGATTTAAAAATGCAACAGATGCTTGTGAAAGAAAGTTATACGGTAGATTACGCTGGTTTCTGGTGGCGCTCCGGTGCTTTTATCATTGATGGTGCCATTTTATGGGGTTTCAACTACCTGATGACCCATCTTTGGAACCTGGCAACGGATTTACCGTGGGGTGGATTAACCGAGGAGATGATTGAGACTGGTGTTACTACTACTCCTCATTGGTGGTTAAGCTTTGTCGTCTTTTTCCTGGTGCAGGTCGGGTATTTTATATGCTTCTGGGCATGGCGAGGTCAGACACCAGGTAAGTGGGTAATGCGGCTGAAAATTACACGGTTTGGTGGTTCACCGATAGGTTGGAGCGGTGCGCTTCTACGCTATTGTGGTTATATCATCTCTGCTGTAACGCTTTTGATCGGATTTTTCTGGGTTGGCGTGGACAATCGGCGGCAGGGTTTCCATGATAAAATTGCAGAAACTTTCGTTGTCCGTATACCAACCAGAAAAGAGATGGCAGCCTGGCAATCAAATCAGGGACAGGTGGGAGTCCATTGACAGAGCGAGTAAGAACCCGTTTTGCTCCAAGCCCTACCGGTTTCCCCCACGTGGGTGGCATGCGTACGGCGCTCTTTGCCTGGCTCTTTGCTCGGCATAACGGCGGTAGTTTTATCCTGCGCATTGAAGACACCGACATGCGGCGCAAGGTCGAGGGTGCCATTGAGGCTATCATTGAAGGTTTCCGCTGGCTCGGGTTGGATATCGACGAAGGACCGGAGGTAGGTGGACAGTATGGTCCATATATCCAGTCGCAACGTCTTGACCTCTATCATAAGACAGCTGCAAGGCTGATTGCAGACGGATATGCCTATAACTGCTACTGTTCGCCGGAAAGGCTCGAAGCAATGCGCCAGATTCAGACGCAGCGCAAGCAGCCACCCGGCTATGACCGACATTGTCGTGACCTTAATCCGAAGGAAAAGGCTCAGAAGGAAGCTGAAGGCGTCGTTCCGGTGGTACGGTTCAAGATGCCACTGGACGGAAGCACGACCTTTCATGACCTTATCTGGGGAAACGTCACGTTTGAAAACCGTCTGCTTGATGATCTGATCTTACTAAAATCAGATGGGTACCCCACCTACCATCTGGCGAATGTGGTCGACGACCATGAGATGAAAATCAGCCACGTGATAAGAGCCGAGGAATGGTTGTCAAGCACGCCGCGACATGTTCTGCTCTATGCTGCTCTTGGCTATCAACCACCCGATTTCGCTCATGTGCCAGATGTGCTTGGTTCCGACCGCTCCAAGTTGAGTAAGAGGCATAGCGATGTATCAGTCCAAGAGTACCGTGACAATGGGTATTTGCCTGAGGCGATGGTCAATTTTCTTGCTTTGCTGGGCTGGTCACTGGACGACAAGACCGATATCATAAGCCGTGATGAGCTTATTAAAAACTTCTCTCTGGAACGTGTTAGCAAAACCGCTGGTATCTTTAACCTTGAGAAGCTAAAGTGGATGAATGGCGTCTATGTCCGCAAGTTGACTCCGGAAGATTTTGTACAGAGATGTCTACCATTTATAAAGAAAGCCTTTTCAAATAATGTCCCTTCGGTTGATTATATTCGCAAACTTTTGCCGCTCGTTCAGGAGCGGACGAAATTGTTAACCGAGGTACCAGAGCTCACCCATTACTTTTTCTCTGACAAGCTTAACTACGATACGAACCTGCTCATCAGTAAGGACATGACACCGGAATCGACTCGTCAAGCGCTGGCTGGAGCAAAGGAGCGACTGGAGAACTTCTCCAGCTTTGATGCGCAAACGCTGGAATCCATGCTCCGTCCGTTGGCAGAAGAATTAAAGCTGAAGACAGGTCAACTCTTTGGCGCTTTGCGGACTGCGGTGAGCGGGGAAACAGCTACCCCACCCCTCTTCCAGATGATGGCAGTACTGGGTCGGGAACGGTGTCTGTCTCGGATTCAAGAAGCTATCGATAAGCTCGCAGCTCTGTAGTGTGTTGAGGCGGATGATGTTTGCACCAGCCTATCTTTCTCTCTATCGGTCAGGTGAATTACACAAACGCGCAGAAGCACTAGAAGTACGCTTGGCTCATTGTGATCTCTGTCCACGGAATTGTGGTATCAACCGTCTTAAGGGCGAGCTGGGATTCTGTCACTCTAGGGCTCTGGCTGTCGTTGCATCCATCTGTGCTCATCATGGAGAAGAACCTCCGCTTTCTGGGATAAAAGGGTCGGGTACGGTATTCTTTGGCAACTGCAACATGCGTTGTGTTTACTGTCAGAACCACCAGATTAGCCAGGACCGGCGTAGATTAAGAGGACAGGAGGCAGACTGTCAGGCACTGGCACAGCAGTTATTGTATCTGCAGGATGTACTGGGTTGCCACAATATTAACTTTGTCTCGCCTTCTCATTTTGTACCCCAGATGGTGAGAGCAGTGCTCGAAGCAGTGCCACTGGGTTTGAAACTGCCTCTTGTTTACAATACAGGTGGTTATGATTCTGTAGATACACTGAAATTACTGGACGGTATTATTGACATTTATCTGCCGGACATTCGTTATGCTGATAGTAAGGTAGCGAAAAAGTATTCTCACGCTCCTGACTACGTGGAGCATGCTCGCGCTGCTATTAAAGAGATGTACCGACAGGTGGGTTCACTCGTTGTTGATGATAAAGGGGTTGCGCAGAGGGGAATGATTATACGCCATCTGATTCTACCTGAAGGACTGGCGGGTAGTGAAGAATCGTTGACCTGGCTGAAACAGGAATTATCTCCGGATGTGTATTTGAGCATCATGGCTCAGTACTATCCGGCTCACCGTGCTAGTCTCTTTCCGGCTATTGCGCGACGGATTACAAAGCCAGAATATAACAAAGTTATAGCCTTACTGGAGAGGCTGGGGATGGAGAATGGCTGGATTCAGGCGTTAGATTCTCCGGATAATTATCAGCCTGATTTTCGGCGTGAAGGGCACCCTTTTCAGCCGGATTGAGATTTATATTTCCTATGGGTTCTGATATTCGTGATTATTTTTTTTCTGCTAATATAGTGATGAGAGAAGTTTCAAGGTTTCCATACCTTATTCTATTCAGGTGAGGTTAACAAAGACTGTGGCTGGAAAAGTCTGGAGATGGATATTAAGGAAGTTGCGGACGACGTTTATCGCCGGTCTGATTGTAGTGGTACCCATTGGTCTCACCGTCTGGATATTAATCTGGATTTTCAATGGCGTTGAGGAGTTGCTTGCTCCGGTTGTGGCATGGGTTTTCGAACGCTTTGGTGCTGAACCGATTACCGGCGTAGGCTTTGGGATTACAGTAGTCTTGATTTTTGTTATTGGAATTATCACTACTAATGTCATCGGGCGGAGAGTAGTGCGGTGGAGTGAATCTATGCTGGGGAAAGTACCAATCGCCCGCCATCTCTACGTAGCTTTTCGGGAAGTTTTTCGGGGTTTCTCTCAAGAGAATTCTAACAGTTTTCTAGCGGTAGTACTTGTTGAATTTCCTATCAAGGGGATGTGGACAGTTGGGTTTATCACCTACGAAGATGTGGATAAAAATGGCAAACCGATCATTAATGTCTTTATACCCCTTGCTCCGAATCCCACCTCGGGATTCATTGAAATTCTGCATGAAGAAGATATCATCCGTACGAGTATCCCGGTTGAAGATGCTCTCAAGATGGTCATCTCGGGTGGTAGAATGTCACCGCAGGGATTGGGAGATAACTTGACGGGTACGAAAGCACAGAACGAATTACCTAATGTAAATAAGTCTCGAAATTAGTAATCCAACCAGCCAGGTTAGTTATTACTTTTCCGGTTTTCCCCACGAATACTTAATTACACCATTCGGACAAGTATCTGCGCAGGTTCCGCAGAGAATACACTCACTGTTTTTCATAGAACCGTTTTTCGACATTGTTGAAACAGGTAAACTCATAGGACAGGCGCGGTCGCAGGAATGGCATTGTTTACACTCATCCTTTCTTACGACCAGGTGCAGTGAGGGCAGACGGATGAAATCCTTAGCTTTTGTAACAATGGTGTTTAGCACGCCCCAGGGGCAAAAATAGTGGCAGAATCCTCTCTTGCCGATTAAGAAGGTGGGTAGGAGGACAATGACCACAATTATTCCCCACATTATCCAGTTCTCCAGACTATCTATGGATATTCCTGAGTGCATGTTGTAAAGTAGGTCGATTGTTTTGTAGCCTCCAGCGCTAATCGACATAGCAACAATGCCACCCACCCATGCCACGGCGAGGACATACTTCACTGCTTTAAGGAACTTGATGCGTGCCAGGTGCTGTTTTGGTACCATTCTATCTTTCGTTTCCTGGAGCGCTCCGAGAGGGCAGAAATAACCACAAGCCGCTCTCCCCAAGAATAGCGCCGTAACAACGAAAGCACTCCAGAATAACAGTGTAAACGCTACGATTCCTTGTCCTGCTGATTCAATGATAAGGTAGACTGAGAAGTAGTTCATCGTGATTGGGAAAGTAAGCATCATGAAAAAAAGGAGACTGAGCCGCACTTTCTGTCGGGTTGTTGTTTTCCGGGAGATAACTTCGGTGGTCATAAAAAATATCCCCCTTGAGAATGATAATTCACACTATATTACCCCATTTCTCATGTAAAAAAACAATCTAGCGATGTATTGTCACCTTCGAATGTGTTGCAGTATAATTTTCGACAGGATTGGTAGACAATATCAGCAAGGGAGGAGATATGGAAAACAAATTATATCGCAGTGATAAAGACCGCATACTTTTTGGTGTCTGCGGTGGTCTGGCAAAGTACTTTGGCATGGATTCGTCCCTGATGAGGATTATCGTAATATTACTGGCTATTGTAACAGGTGGTGTTGGTGCTCTCATCTACTTAGCCATGGCCTTTATCATACCGCTGGAAGGCAGTACGAAAACTTCTCCCAAAGAAATCGTGCTTGAGAACGTAGAAGAAGCAAAAACCACGGCACAAGGACTTGGCAAGGATCTCCAAAAAGCTTTTTCCCAGGAGAAATCCGAATCCAAGGAGAAGTCCGCATCGCGGGAGAATGACGAGGAGCAAACCAGAAGACGCAACATTTTCGGTGTGATCCTTATTGTTGTCGGGATTTTTATACTACTGGGAGTTTTCGGTATTTTTCACTGGCCCAGTTGGAGTATCATCTGGCCAATCATCCTTATTGCTATCGGATTGCTTATCATATTAAGCATTTCCAGGAAGAAGTAAATGACTGAGGGTGAATCGCGCGGGAGCCACGCCGCAATTATCTGGGGCGCATTGATTCTTTTCATCGGTGTGGTCATCCTGCTTCAGGTTACGGGAGTTCTTGAGTGGCAATTGTGGGGTACACTCTGGAAATTCTGGCCTGTCCTGATTGTATTGGTTGGATTATCCATCCTGCTTACCCGCCTCTCGGCATGGATTATGGCAGTGTCAACACTCGTAATTCTTGGCATCTGCTTATGGATATCCGCTCTTCAATATGGTCCGAGTCTAGCCCACGACTTAACACTTGTTGAGCAAAGTTTCACCTATCCGGTTGTTGGCGTGGAACGGGTTAATGCCAGGATAGAATCCGGTGCGGGATTAATCTTTATTGCCGATTTACTACAGACCGACCATCGGCTGTTATGTGAAATCAATGACAGTCGTGACTTCCAGAACAAACCTGAAAAGCGAATAATCACTATGAAGACTGATTTCACACAGAATGACGGGACTGTTAATGTAAATGTGATACCTGTGGCAGATAAGCGGTGGGATGACTGGTTGGTATATTGGGCTTTTCGTTTTAATCAGAGCATACCACTGTCACTTGACGTTAGTGGCGATGGCTCCCGCATTGATATGCATCTAGAAGACCTTGACGTTGAGAAGCTTTATCTGGAGATGGATGTTTGCAGTGGCTCGCTAACACTTCCGACTTCAGCCGGCCAGACTATCATTGATATTGATATGGATGTCAGCAGTCTGGAAATCACGGTACCTGAGGGAGTTGCTGTAAAAATTAAAGCTGATATTAATATAGGATTTTTCAGTATAGATAAGGAGCGTTTCCTGCGGCAAGGCGATTACTATATCTCTCCGGATTATGACAGCGCCGCAAACCGTGTCGAGCTCAATATTCTTTGTGATGTCAGCAGGTTAGTAATAAAGTAGTGCGGTAGATTTGCAGGTTTACTTCCGCTTCCGCTTCACGAAATCGAAGACAACTTTTTTACCGTTGGTCTTGTCTTTCTTATTGACGTTCTCGATGAAGGTCTTCAGGTCTGTGGTTTCTTTCTTGGCCATTTGTGAGTCCCCTATGTTTTCGTAACTACGTTTTATTGTACCACACTGCGTGGTTTTTTACCTGCTGGGAGATTTGGAGCAGATGGATTTTCTTGCACTTGCCCTGAAACTGGGTATATACTAATTAAGTTGGCGCGGGGTGGAGCAGTGGAAGCTCGTCGGGCTCATAACCCGAAGGTCGTTGGTTCGAATCCAACCCCCGCTACCATTTCTTGGCTACTATCGGGTGGCTCGCCGAATTTGAATTGAGTGTTCATTGAGTTTCCCGATATTTTTATGACATCAATATAGTTTCGTAAAAATACCCGCAGGTTATTCGGTGATTCAGTGTCTAATATTGAATAGATTTGCATGAATGGTATCGTTTGTGAGCCCCGCGGAATAGACTTCCAATATAGTCTGGAATATTGTGGTTGAGGTCTTTACATGAACATAATAGCCATCTCCAGCAGTCCACGCCCGAACGGCAATACCAGTTACCTTGTCGATGAAGCACTCAATGCCGCAGCGAAAGCGGGTGCTTCGATCAGCAAGTTCGTATTGAGTGAGATGAATATTAAGCCCTGTCTGGCACACGATAAGTGCTACTCCTTCAAACGTTGCGCCCAGAACGATGATTTCTGTACGATACTCGATAGGTACCTGGAAGCAGACGGCGTAATACTAGCCACACCCGTCTACTACTTCAATATGAGTGCCCAGATGAAGATATTCATTGACCGTAACTACTTTGTGTCCGTGAAAAGAATGCACCCCAAGGCTAAAACGATCGGCTTGATTGTGGTAGCGGAATCGGAAGGCATTGAGGACACGATTCGTACACTGACAAGGTTTGTTGATTGGACATTCCGGATTTCACCAGTAAACAGGTACACAGTTACTGGCTACGCTGCTAAAGCGGGTGACATTAGGAAAAAGATTGATGTAGTTGAAAAAGCCTGGGAGATGGGGAGAAAGATGACGGAAATCGGGTGATAAATAGGTGGCGGGTCTCCTCTCTGGGGAACACCCTTTAATGCCAATGTCCGCCAATAAGGTGTATCTAATTAACCTGTTTCGTAAATGGTCTTTTATAGTTATCACCACCTACTCTCATAGCTTCAGCTTTACCATTTGGGATTCTTTTGTTGAAACAAAATCGAGCCGTTGATGAAAAATTTTTTAAGATTTAACCAGCAAAACTGGAGCGCGTTTTAATACCCCAATGGTTATCTTGCCGTGTCATTATCCAAATCGAAGGGAATGTGCCAATTCTACTGCCGTCAACTCTATATCTGGAAAATGTTACCATCAAATGGACTTTATTCTCAATGCTTTGAATCACCACGCGTGAATCCCAGCAGCTATGATTCCAACCGTAACGTTGGTGGAAATCGGTGAAGAAATTAGGTGGTGTCAGGTCGTCGGCTTTTTCACTGACTACCAAAACACCGTTGGCACCCACCCGGGCATGTGGGAAGTTAATATAACTATTGGTTTTAGTAGCATTAGCCTCATTAAATGCGTCCATATAGGCGATAGCGGCTTTGACTGCCTTCTCTTCAGACTCATTGTTGACGGCAGTGATTACTTGGTATCCCTCTGAAGTTTTGGTTATTTTTTCGATGGTCACCACCTGTTTCGGATATTGGTTTTTAGGCTGTGTCATTTACATTCCCTCCTTTTGCTTGATAATAGTAGCTTTAATATCGGATGCCGATGAACCTTTTCCCGAAGCTTTATTCTAATGCTAATATAACATCTTTTCTGCTAATAATTTGCTAACGGACTAAATGCCACGGATTAATACTGGTTGGTATTCTACGTTCAAAAAGCTCTGGGGATAATGAACACAAAACACCAGTTGACACGAAGCATAAGGAGGTTGATAATTCCATCAGTATTACGTAAGCTAGTTATCACCAGAAATAAAAGGAGAACAACATGGGTGTGACAATTGTTGAGACAACCAATGGGAAAATCGCCGGCACAATGGAACGAAAGGTGTTCACCTTCAAAGGAGTCCCTTACGGAGCTCCGACAAATGGCAAGCACCGTTTCCTACCACCACTTCCAGTCGAGCCGTGGACAAAGACGCGTTACTGCACTGATTACGGTCCAATAAGTCCACAAACAGGCGCTCTGGTTGATTGTATTCAAGCTGCATCGGACGAACAAACCATGGGTATGAGGCGTCATCTTCCCCAGAGCGAAGACTGCTTGGTATTAAATATATGGACATCCGGTATCGGCGATGGAGGCAAGCGCCCGGTAATGTTGTGGCTGCATGGTCGCGGCTATGACTCCGGCGCAGGGTCGGAGACAATGTATAATGGCGCCAATCTGGCAAGACGCGGCAACCTGGTCGTCATCACAATTAACCATCGACTTAACGTTTTCGGATACTTGCATCTTGCCGATATCGCTGGTGAGGAGTTTGCCGGTTCAGGGGTAGCCGGAATGTTAGATGCAGTTTTAGCCTTAAAATGGGTGAGGGAAAATATTCAGGCATTTGGCGGCGACCCTGGAAATGTAACAATTTTTGGGGAGTCTGGTGGGGGCAGTAAAGTAAGTACACTACTAGGTTTGCCGTCAGCGAAAGGTCTGTTTCACCGAGCTATTATCGAGAGCGGTCCCGGGCTCCGGGGAGTGGAAGCCAAAGACGCTACCGCATTTACCGAACGTCTCCTGTCACAGCTAAATATTAAGAAAAATGAAATCAACAAGCTCCAGGAATTGCCAATGGAGCAGATACAGGACGCTGTAAGCAAGCTGATACCAGGACGGTCGGGTTTCGGTATGGCTGACCCCGGGGGTCTCACGAGAAGATTAGCTCCTGTAGTAGATGGAAAATATTATCCCAATCATGCCTTTGACCCGGTAGCATCTCCAACGTCAGCGGGCATACCTATCATAATCGGTACCAACCGCGACGAAAATGCTACCTTTTTGACTACCGACTCCAGGCGCCGTCGATTAACAGAATCAGAACTACGTGAGCGTGTGAAACCTCTGTTGGGTAATAGTATCGATAGAGTAATTGACACCTATAAGAAGACGCGTCCCAATGCCACACCATGGGACCTGTTTGTCGGGCTTACAAGTGAGGGCACCAGAAGGGCATCCATTGCACTTGCTGAGCGCAAAGCAGCGGGTAGTTCAGCCCCGGTTTATATGTACCTGCTCACCTGGGAGACAGATTATTATGGTGACCTTTTCAAGGCATGTCACGTACTTGAGATTCCCTTCGTATTCGATAACGTTGATGACATAGCCATAACCGGTGGGCGACCAGATAAATATCAACTTCGGGATTCAGTCAGCGAAGCTTGGATTGCTTTCGCACATAGTGGAAATCCGAATCATCCAGGAATTCCTAAATGGGAGCCCTACAGCGCCCAAAAACGATCCACGATGGTATTGGACGTCCCATGCCGTATAGAGGTTGACCCATACCGTGAAGAGCTTGATGCATGGGAAGGAGTACCTTTACGTCGCTAGTCAATGCTATTCATACGACCGTTACTAATCAAGAGATTGTCCATAGTATCCAGCTTGAGCAATATTAGCTTGAAATGTTAGCGTGAATTAACAATAGTCCAGAGTGTGTTACCTCAACTATTGAAAAATCGTTTTTAATTTAAATCAAGCAATGACGTGAGAGGTGTATTATGACCTGGGCCATTTTCTTCAACTGTGTGAGAAAGGTGTGTCGAGCCGCCACCTGTATTTGGGCATTTGGGTAACGGTAGGCCAGTAGGGAGCCGAGAAGCCATAATAGTAGCTTATAAAGGAGAAGAAAATGCCAAATGTTTTCAAAACAATTATTAATATATCCGTTTGGATGTTGTTTCTTAAAGGATTACTCGCTGTTGTGTTAACCTTGTATACCGTAATCGTGGCACTCACAGATGGTGAAACAATCCCTATAGTGGCAGTGGGCGGTTGTGCAGTCGGTTCTTTTGCTTTTATTCTAGCTTGTGTTGCCGCTTGGATAAGGCGAAAGGTAGAATAATGTCATGGTAGCTTCGGGAAGCTACCTCGTAATAAAAAGGACCTTCTACGCATGACTTCAACATCATCCCGATGAATGTGCGTTGGTGCATAGCTTCAGATTTGTATAAAAAGACCTACAAAGAATATATTACGCTTGTGCCCATAAACCAACGGTAAGATGTCGCACCTGGCTGTATGCTAATAATAACTCGAATCCGCTTTATATAGCTGAGTTATCAATATGTAGTACTGGTAAAAACTCGGCTTATCTTTCAGTTAGAGCATTTAAGGTGAATTGTCATATTTATGATCGGATGGTACCGATTTGCTGCATACAGCTCAACCGGTCAGGGGAATTCCAACACTCAGCAATCTTACGCAGCAAGGCGTGTAATACCTATGACTGGAACTGCTGGAAGGCTGTCAGGGCTATTACTGCATATCAGATACCGAGGAGTCAGGTGCCAGTCTCTTTTTTTACTGTTAGTGAGTTCTCAAGTATCGGATAGTGTCTTGGCTACCATAGTGAAATGGAGTGCTATAATTAACAGACGAAGGTAATACAAATGAAATTTAATCCTGTAACAATTGAACTTCCAAACCAAGTGAAGCTTCAGTACGTCGAGCAGGGTAGCTCTTCAGGTCTTCCATTAATACTTCTGCACGGGTATGCAGATTCTTGGCGTTCTTTCGAGCGTGTGTTGCCTCATCTGCCAAAGTCTATCCGCACATTTGCCCTGACGCAAAGAGGCCATGGCGATTCGGGTCGCCCCGTAACCGGATATCGTACCCTTGACTTTGAGAATGATCTAGTAGGATTCATGGATGCACTTGAACTTGACACAGCCGTCATTGCAGGCGGTTCTAGCGGTGGCATCATCGCCAGACGTTTTGCGGTAGACTACCCCAATCGGACATCGGGCCTTATTCTCGCTGGCTCTCCCCTCACGCTGCAAAACAAACCATTTATACTGGAAATCTGGAATTCTACGATATCGAAGTTGAAGGATCCGATCGACCCTGACTTTGTACGAGAGTTTGCAAAAAGTTTTTTAGCCCAGCAAGTGCCGCAAGGATTCTTGAAAACCATGGTAAGGGAAAACATGAAGGTACCAGCACGAGTATGGAGAGCGACTTTAAAAGGCCTGTTGGAAGATGACTCTTCAGAGCAAATCAATAGAATCAAAACCCCAACCCTCATTGTCTGGGGTGACCAAGATACAGCTATTCCACGAAGTGATCAGGAAAAATTCCTGGAGCGGATCGCAGGCTCACGGCTTGTTGTTTATCCCGGCGCTGGACATGCGCTCTACTGGGAGGAGCCTGCTCACTTTGCGTCTGATATCGTAGCCTTCATCAAGACTCTCGACCACTGAAGGTCGCATTAAAGCTAAATTAGCCTATACCGAACAGAGTTTTAATTGCTGATGCAGCCAAAATCCTATGCATCAATGCACAGTGATACCGATGTTCGTCCAATGGTGAACGGAGCAAGCGCACTGAGGGATGACAGGTTAGTTGATTCGTTACCAATATGTCTACATTTAATCACTTGCCGTGACATCTTGTTTGGTCTGATTTTAATATCTAAGATGAACATGCCTCACATATTAAGCTAAAAACCTATGGCTGTCATGGTTGAGATTCTGTTGGTAATTGACTTGTCTTACTTTTAGATCCACTCAGTACCCAATAAATCACTACACTGATAAGCGCCGCAAAGAAGCACCAGATAGATGTTAGATATTGTGCAAAGAATATGCGAGTGACAAGGCATGATACCGTGATCAGAATGCCAAACAGCCACATCCGCTTGACAGAGGAGACAAAAAGAGGTGCGATGGTTGAGATCAAATAAAATACAAAAGCAATGTCCACAAGGGTCTGAGGGAATTCATCGATGTACTGGATGTGAAAGCTTTGTATCTGAGGGGTGACATTATAAGAAATGAGACAGAAACCATAAAACAGTGAAAGGATACCTCCTGTCACCATTAAGCCGACCAAGATTCTCCTTCTCCTTTTTATCTCCTCCATAAGCCACATGGATAATGGTATCATCACAGGCCAGATAACCAGTGCTGTTATCAAGAAGATGTAGGTCGCAGCATTCTGAAGCTGCTCATGTACTCCGGATCTCAGGGTGACCCAAAGCACGCCCTCGGCGAACTGCTGGAAACCAAATAAAAGTGGTATTCCTGCAAAAAGCTTCTGCGTCGGCTTTCTGGCTTTCCCAAGTGTAGCGACACCAATTGCGGATATTACTATGCCTCCCGCAAAACTTGCTCCAGCCGAAAAACACATAGATGCCTCTTGTGTTAAAAAATAACTTTCAGACTTCCTGAACTGGGTACCAATATTAACAAAAAACCACCCGTAAGACAACTGAATAAATCATGACCGTGATTTATTCATATATTATATTTGTCGATGCCGATGTTCGTGTAGTGGTAAGCTCAAAATGGGATTATGTTACGGGCTTCTACTGAAAACTGGAACAACAAGATTGGAGCTAATGTCAATAAGAAAATTCATCCCGATACATCGTGTTTCAGGGAGAGATTGAATAGTAAACCAGTAACGGATGTATCGCCGGAATAAACTGCTTCTTCTCAAACACTTGTTCGGTAATTGTTTCGTATAGCCTCTTAGGGTATCCAAACTATCCTACACAAGTAGATACCGATACTCCATATGCAGTGCCGCTACCCAGCCATGTTACGATATATCCTGTTTCGGGTAGAGATGAACTCTTCTAAGTACTAACCCTCAGATCCATTATCGGATGATCGGAACCTTATATTTGAACGACACTCATATACCTTTTTCAAAGGAAAGTTAACACAAAGCCAGTGAATGGTGCCAGATTTCAACGGAATGTTCTATTATGGTAATAATACCTTTTAGTTTGCTTACTAATATAAAAATAAAGATTACCGCTTTTATGTTAAAAAACTGGAAATCATCACCGACGGTTGCTCTAATAGCGCTGGTTGGGGTATGCGCTGCCTGGGGATCGACCTTTCTTATTGTACAGAAAGCCATAGGACGTATACCGGTCATGGACTTTTTAGCTATTCGTTTTACGGTGGCAGCTATGGCGATGATTGCACTTCGTCCTACATGTTTGCGTGGCATGACGCTTGTAGGACTGTGGCGTGCAGTCTGTCTAGGTGCAGTACTCGGTTTGGGTTACATTACACAAACCTTTGGGTTACGCTATACCTCCGCGACTGTTTCAGGTTTCATTACTGGCATGTTTGTAGTGTTCACCCCAGTGATGTCATGGATAATACTGCGACAAAAAATCAATCGCAACACATTGTTAGCTATCGCTTTGGCTACTGTTGGACTGGCACTACTCAGCCTGCATGGCTGGTCGGTTGGAGTCGGTGAACTACTCACTTTGGGTTGTGCCATATTTTACGCCATTCATATCGTAGGCTTGGGCGAATGGTCATCAAAGTATGAGCCTTACGGATTTTCCCTACTACAGATTGCTACTGTTGCTGTAATAGCACTCGTCACAGCTTCACCTGGCGGAATCACATTGCCACCTGATGCATGGATATGGGGGATTGTAGGCATCACCGCTATAATTGCAACCGCAATCGCTTTTCTAGTGCAGACCTGGGCTCAATCATTGGTATCATCTACAAGTGCGGCCATCGTCATGACCATGGAACCTGTTTTTGCAGGATTATTCGGCGTGTTTTTCGGAGGTAACCGTCTTACTCTGCGAATTATCTTGGGGGCAGTCTGTGTACTCATAGCCATGTTTATAGTCACTTTAAAATCATCATCAAAAGTGCCACGCTTGGAGAGCTAATGCTGTACCTTTTAGCGGATTATTTGACTTAGATAAAAAGGTGCGCTGAATTTCACGCTTGAGTCTTGAGCGTGACAGTTACGGTAAACTATGTAATCATTTTCCCAGCGCTGATCTGAAGTATCCGTATGTTGGTGTGTTCCAAAAGGGTTAAGTCTTGTCTGAACGTAATTTCAGGTGTATAATCGGCATAATTAAAAGGGCTTATTTTTAGAGCTAGGACTAAAACCATGCGATGTTGATCACTATACAGGAGGCATAAATGGAGTGGAAGACAAGGATCACGGTACTCTTAGGCTGCAAATATCCCATTTTACAGGGCGCCATCGCGGGTCTGGGAGATTGGAAGTTTGCTGCGGCAGTAGCAAATGCCGGAGCGCATGGCACCATTACCGCGTCTATATCGCAGACTCCACAGAGACTGAGCGATGATATCAAACGATGCAAGGCAGCGAGTTCGAGTGCGTCAGGCACGTTCGGTGTCAATTTGAGCATCGGCATCTGCCCTGATATCGATGGAATGCTGGAAGTATGCATCGAAGAGAAAGTACCTATCGAAACTTCAGTATATAAGCCGGATGCTGTTGCAGAGCGTATCAAGGTGAGTGGTCTACCATGGATCCATAAAGCCGCCCGGGTCAAGGATGCTATGCACGCTGTAGAGATGGGTGCGGGGGCTATTATTCTGGTCGGCTTGGAGGGTGCGGGCATCAAGAATCCCACGCAGTTACCTACGATGACGACGATATTGTGGGGAAGAAGTCAGATTAAGGTGCCCCTAGTTGCAGCTGGTGGTATTGGCGATGCACATGGGTTTATGGCGGCGTTGGGCATGGGAGCCGATGGCATAATGATGGGTACTGCTTTTCTAGCAACCCGTGAGTGTCCGATAAAAGATTCGGCTAAACAATCTATCATCAACCTCACTCCCGAAAATCCAGAGCTCCGCCAGAGAGTAATGGTTCCAGGTCCTCCAGTGCGTCCGACGGAAGGGATAACGGAGCCAGTAGAAAGGGATTGGAGTCTGTCAGCATCCTTCGCAGCGGGTGCTATTGACCATGTTCCTACAGTAAAAGAGTTGATTGACGGTATTATTGGCGGTGCTAAGGCTATCTTGAACAGTTGGGAATTCCTGAAAACGAGGTAGTTAAATAGCATCTGGCATTGATGCTTTGCATCATGTTTACATAGCAATATTTATCCACTAAGCGCAATTACTTGACTTATGTAATTTGGTAGTAAACTGAATCCAGTTCTGGTGGAAGGTGCTCACTATGAAACGCCCGAACTGCCAGACCAAGCTCCCCGATAATGCGAAATCCTGTAGAGTCTGCGACCACTCACTTAGTATTGAAATCAAGTGTCTTCAGTGAGGTCAAAGAGCGATGAAGAAGATGAGGATCAGGTGCATTATTACCATTCTAATATTTACCTTAGTGATTATCCCAACTGCCTGCACAAAGCCTGTAATAAAGGTGACGGAATCTATACCCCCAGAGTTGCGTTCAACTCAAGTGGCAAGGCAGCCAACTCCACTGACATCTGGTCCTCCTCTAACAGCAGGGCTTCCAAGCCTCAGGGAGGCAACTACTGTCATCATCTATCCGCCACTTCTGATCCTTTCAGCCGGGGGGACTACCACCGGTATCCTTACTCTTGAGGCTAGAGACGCCGATGGCAATCCGTTGGAACTCGCCGGGCGACAAATCCGCTTCAGCAATAGCCGACCTGATGTGGTTGTAGTCAGCAATACCGGTGTAGTCACTGCCGTCAAAGCTCAGACTTCGATCTACGAAACTTCTTGTATCTCCGTGAGTGTGGATGGTGTGACCAGCCTAAACAACACTATTGTCAGAGTCACTGAGTCTGACCTACCCGTTTCCTGGGATTCCTATGTCATGTTTCAGGGACAATACGTCGCATTTTATGTGCCTAAGGAAGCGGCGGGAATTGCTTTTGGTGAAGTGATGCGGGATTACGATGTTGCTGGCGCGACGGATATAGCCTACCTCTTAGAAAAGGAGCTGACAGGGGTAACACCCTTCCACGGCATCACGCAAATATTTATCGGTGAGCCAGGAGAATCAGAAGAATTAAGCCCATGTGGCATCAGTGGAAATCCTATCAGATTAGGTTACAACGTAAATAAGCCTCCTCCACATAACAACTGTATCCGTGAGCCGGAAGGCCATCCCCACTGGGGGGTAATATGGCATGAGATGGGGCATAACTTTACTTGGGCATCGGCTAGGTTTGGCCAGCTGTATCAAGGTTCCAGCCTTTACAGCGAAGCTTTAGCCACTTTAGCCATGATGTACGCTGAGTACAGAATTGTCAACGAGCCAGGTCACTTTAGCCTCAGCGATGTTACCGTAGCTAGCGTCGGAGGAAATACCTACGGGGCTTTCAATTTTAATAGACGTATTTACCTTGTAGAGGGCTTAGGGAATTACGAAGCTGCTGGGGCTGATTTTCAGCAGATGAACGCCAACATTCTTGATGGCATTTTCTTCAAACTGGCGGAGACCCATAGCTGGGATATCTTCCCTCGCTTCTTCAAAATCTTCTTACCGGCAGATGAGCAATGGGACTTGTATAACCAGGCTAATACAGAAACTAAAAAGCATACTGTTACCATCTGTGCTCTGAGTATCGCCGCCGGTGTTGACTTAAGGGAGCAGTTTAGGGATTGGAACTTCCCCATCGACGACGCTTTTTATGAACAAATCAGGCTACAAATAGAATCAGCGATACAGGACTGATGCGTCACGACTGCTAGTGTTGAATCGTGGATATTGAACAAATTATACACTTCTATAAGTATCATCGGTTGGTCCGTTTACGATTTTTTACTGGGCAAAAGGCGTGTTGTCTTTAACTCTTACTCTCGTTAGTAGCAAGTTTTTTTCTGACACAAATTTGGGGAACCTTCCGAATTACATCAAAATAAAGGCTATGGTCAAATTTTCATTCTAAAGTATTGCCGAGGTAAATAAATGGTGTTTAATGTCTTAGTCTATGACACGCCGTGCAAATACCTCACTAGCCAAGTTGGTTCGTAGCGTACCTCTTGCCAAGTAGAGCATTACCACCCTCCGCTATCAAACCCCTCCTGACGTAGCACTCCTTTATCTTCTTGTATACCTTTTGTCAACTTTTTATAAACACACTCTACCTACGGATCCTATTCTTGGGAGCGTTTTGGTAACCGCTTAAACACTTTTCTCTTAATGCTTGGTTATGAACTGCATCTAAAGTACCCCCCCAATCAGTACGTTTGGATGATTCACATGAGAGTCGGAACAACGTTATATCATATGTAGGGATAATTGGCAGCTTGTTTGTTCCCATTTTATCACCTCGGATAACTGGAGTCTGTTCATAATTGTACCACCATAACTGCCTTGTGAGAAGGTCTAGGTTTACTCGTAGAAAAATCCCAGTTAGCTTTGAAATTCACCTTTACTCTTTATCAATAATATGATTGCTGGTATCCCAAAGATGGGAAAGATAAGTGAACAGATAGCTCCAGCCAGTGACCAACCCCAACGTACCCTTCTCATTGTATAGATACCACCTATCAAAGATAGGTAACCTATCAAGAAAAGTAATCCGTATATCCAGCCATGTGCATCAAGAATTTCTGTCAATATACAAGCAGCTGGAAATCCACCGATTATCATCAGGATGCCTGCTACTATTCTCATTTCAGCCTTCTTAAAGAGAGCTACCCCCTTAATGACAATAGTTCACTGCTACCTAACCTCTACCCCCCTTGCTTCAAGCTGAGGGATATAGACATTCACTGAGTCGGTGTTAAGAGGATTTCCCTCAAGAATCCAGAGAGTGCGGAGTTTAGTCAGGGAAAGCAATGGCGAGATGTCACTTACTTGGTTGTTAAAGAGCCTTAATACAGTTAGGTTAGTTAATGAACCCAATGCTTGAATGTCAGTAATCTGGTTACCTTCAGGACTACCCATGAGTTCAAGAGTGGTTAGGTTGGTTAATGAACCCAGGGGTGATACATCGGCTATTCGGTTAAAACTGAGGGAAAGGTATTGAAGATTGGTTAGCGAGGCTAGAGGTGACAAGTCACTAATCTTGTTGTCCATGAGGATGATTGATGTTAGGTTAACAAGCGAAGCCAGTGCGGAGATGTCGCTGATTTCGTTAATACCAAGACCAAGGAATGTGAGGTTAGTGAGTGATGCTAATGGTGAAATGTCCTTTATCTGGTTACCTGTAAGTTCAAGCTCCTGCAGTTTAGTCAGGTTAGCGAGTGATGAGAGGTCACTTATCTGGTTACCGCCAAGACCAAGGTAAGTGAGGTTGGTGACTGAGGATAGCGAAGAGATATCCTTTATTTGGTTATCGGAGAGTTCAAGGTACTCTAGTTTGGTGAGCTTAACCAGTGGTGAAAGGTCGCTCATATTGTTGGTGATGAGGACTAGCTCATTGAGATTAGAGCACTTGTCCAATCCAGTAAGGTTGGCGATATTTCTATCCCTAGCATTGAGCTCTGTTACACCTTCCAGGTCAGTTAGATAAATGTCTCCTTCAGGCTTGTTGATAGCTTCTCTGATGACTGCTTCAAGGTTTGGATCAGGGAACTTGACCGTAGCTGAACCACATCCAACCACAGTCGCTACAATAGTTATTATAAGAATGCCTATTATTACCTTCATTTCAACCTCCCACTTCCAGGTGGTTAGAGTCTGTTCATAATTGTACCACCATAATCAGCTCAATGGAAGTTCATACAGGATTCAGTATTAATGGAACGTCGATATAAGTTCATTTAATGACACGTCTTGAACAAGTTTTATCTGCTATCTCAAGTTCGGAATGCTTTCGCCGGCTCTTGACAACTACAGTAAAATACCTTACTATATCGTAGAACGATATAACGAGTAACGACATAGTAGTTTTATCTCGGTAAAATAGTGCATATGACATTTGGCGACATTATAGAAAAGTATCTACCCCTAACCGAAGCAACTTATTACATCATGCTGGCGCTTGTTGAACCGCTGCATGGTTACGGTGTCATGCAGAAAGTGGAAGAGATCAGTCAAGGAACAGTTAAAATCGGACCCGGCACACTTTATGGAGCATTCACCACCTTGGAAAAAGAAGGGCTAATAATAAAGGTGAAAGAAGAAGAGCGGCGCAAGAGCTATACCCTTACGCTGAAAGGTAGATCTGTCCTTTCGATTCAGATAAAGAGACTAGAATTAATGAGTATGAATGGGTTGGTTTTCTTAGACAAGGTTTCATCGGATAGTTACGATGGCCAAATGGAGTCTTGAATATGGAAAAGGCAGTCGTCACGAAGTTCAAATGGTTCTGGGCATGGCAGGATGAGGCTGAGGAACAGTGGCTGGAGAAAATGTCGCAGCAGGGTTACCACTTATCTTCTGTAAGTTTGCCTGGATTTTATACATTCCTCGTAGCTGAGCCAATGAATTATGTTTATCGCCTGGATTATCAAACATTTCGTAAGAAAGACAAAAGAGAATATTTACAGCTATTCAAAGATGCCGGCTGGGAGAATGTCGGAGAAATGTCTGCCTGGCTGTATTTCCGTAAAGAAGCCAAAGTGGGCGAGGTAAATGAGATTTTTACTGATGTTCAGTCCAAAATTGCAAAATATAAGAGGGTTCTTGCTCTGGTAGGGTTTTCCTGTTTAATGTTAATACTCATTTTATCTAGCTATGTCTTCCGCCCGTATACATATCCCTGGTGGGGAAATGTACAGGTAATTGTTCTCGCAGTATTATTGTTGCTTATATTTGCCATGATAAAGGTCGCGCTCAGGATTAGACAGTTAAAAAACTCTAAATAGAAAATTTTGTTCTCTCTCATTACTCGATTAAAAAAGTCTGGAGTATTTCACTCCGCTCACTATTGACTCTTATAACAGCACATAGTATCATCTGTTTGTCTAACCAACTGACGCAGTTTTAACATGTAATGCCTTGCTGGAGGACGAAATTGGCGGTTAATATTAGAGAGGTAATCAAAGGTTGCGAGCTTTTCTGGAATTTAAGTGAAGCCCAGATGGACAAACTAGTAGACCTCGCTACGGTACAGAACTATAATGCAGGCCAGCGTATTTTTACTGAAGGTGAACCACTAACTAAGTTGTTTGTTGTCGGTAAAGGCAAAGCAACCATTGAGATGGAGATACGCATCGGCTCCAGGACGAAACGCCAGGCGGTAATCGATGTTGTCGGCAATAATGGATTCCTCGGCTGGTCTACCTTTCTCAATATGCCTGCTACGATGACCGGTAACGCTTTAGAGGATAGTGAGCTTGTTGTTTTTGATGGTGAGGAAATGCGCAAACTCTGCCAGGAGGATGTTGAGCTTGGCTTCAAAGTTATGCAGGAACTGGTACGTCTCGTATCCAATCGGCTCGCCAATACGCGGCGCACGTTGGCTCACGTACTTTCTGTTACTTCGCATGATTTACGTGCTCCACTAGCTACTGTTCAGAGTGCCATAGATGTCGTTACAGGTGGTTTCGCCGGAGAGGTTAATCAAAAGCAAAAAGATCTCCTCCTCGGTGGTAAACAAAGAATCAACGACCTTCTAAAGATGATAGATAATATTCTGGATATTTCATATATAGAAATAAAAGTAGCAGATTTCCAGAAAGTTGACTTGCAACAGGTAGTTGTTGATGCCGTTGGAGATGTAGAGGGACTCGCGCAACGCAAAGCGATTGCCATTAAAAATAACGTCTCACGTCATCTATCTCCTGTTCTGGGTGCCAACAAACGGCTCCAGCAGGTCCTGATGAACCTTCTGAGTAATGGCGTCAAATTCACACCAAATGGCGGTTCGGTGACTATCAGCTCTAAAGAGACCGAAGACAAAATTCAGATTGATGTTTCGGATACCGGCATCGGTGTTCCACCTGAAGACCAACCCAAGCTCTTTAGCGATTTCTTCCGTGGAGGCCGTGTCGAAGCAGAAGGAGCTGGACTCGGGCTATCTATCGCCAAGAAGATTGTTGAAGCTCATGGAGGGAGAATCTGGGTGCAGAGTCCAGACCCGGAAACCGGGAAGGGTACCAGATTCAGTTTTGCTATGCCTAAAGTTCTGGAAGCTGTAAAACAACACGTCGAAGCTGAGGGAACTAGAGTGACTAATGCTGATATTCTGGTTACAGACGATGACCCGGAGATGCGCCGTATTACTTCTCTTGTCCTGGAATCACAGGGTTATTTAGTACGAACGGCTCAGGACGGCGAAGAAGCGTTGGAGAAAATCGCTGAAAAAGAACCCGACCTGCTGATACTCGATCTGCTTATGCCGAAAATGGATGGTTTTGAAGTATGTAAACGAATTAATGAGCGAAGTGGGAAAAAAGGGCGTAAGTTTCCAGTAATTATCCTTAGTGCCGTGCGAGAAGACAGTAGCCGCCGTCGTTATGAGCTAGAAACCGAGTCCGACTTGAATGTTGATGACTATGTCACCAAACCGATTTCTCCACCAGTGCTACTACAGAGAGTTGAAAAAGTATTATTGAATCGTAAAACCCCAAGCGCTACCAGTTTAATGATTTCAAAAGGAGGTAAATGATGGCAGAATCAGCGAAAATCCTGCTCGTTGACGATGACCCGGTCTTCGTTGAAGCAACCAAGATTGTACTCGAGACCAAATACAAAGTAATTACCGCCTATGATGGTGATGAGGGTCTGGTAAAAGCTCGCCAGGAGAAACCCGACCTAATTCTACTGGATATCATCATGCCTACCAAAGATGGATTTGACGTCTGTAAAAAACTCAAGGAAGATAAGAACCTCGGAAAAATCCCTATCATTATGCTGACTAGCTTTGCCCAGCACCGAGGAGAGACCAATATCCCGGTAAGCGCTGGATTGGAATTGGAAGCGGAAGGATATATCGATAAACCGGTAAGTCCGGATGCTTTGCTGAAGCAGGTTGCCGAAATGTTAAAGAAAAAGTGAATAGTTGGGAGTGATGTTATCTCGGCTAACAATTGAGATCATATCCTGATAGCGTAATAGCTCTCGTAGTATTAGCCGTAGAAGAAACAGGGGAGGCATTCAAATGGATTACAGTGATGTTAAAGTCACAGTCCGGCCAATCGAAGAAGCCGATTTGGAGGCAGTCTTAAGCCTATCAGGTAGAAATATTTCAAAGGATGATATCATCTCCTCAGATCCAAGTGAAACAGCCAGCCTTTGTTTCGTAGCAGAAGCAGACGGAATAGTGGTAGGATTTAACCTCGCTCACCGTCTCCATGTGGGTATTCCTTTGAATAAGATATGCGTTATTCAAGGTATTGTGGTCCACGATAGTTATCGCCGACTCGGAATCGGTGAGAAGCTTGTAGAGGCTGTATTCGAACAATGTTCAGATTGTGGCATCAGTTTAGTCCGTGCCCTCGTTGAAGATAGCGATTTACGTCTACAGAGATTTATTGAGCACCTCGGATTCGAGCGCAGTACGGTAATTAATTATGACAGAGCTATCTATTGCAGAATACCTACTCGATAAATGAATACTACCATAGATAGCAAACAGTCATGCTGAACTAATGAATATTATTAAGGGGGGAAAAGATGCGTATTTCTGACAAGATTAAGCAAAAGGGTTTTATTATCACCTGTGAAATCGACTCCCCCAAGGGGATTGGTATCGAGGAATTTCTTGATAAGGTAGACGTAGTAAAAAGTTATGTTGATGCTATTACGGTTGGCGATAACCAGCGAGCTGTGATGCGTGCTGCACCCCTTGCTGTCTGTCATCTTTTAAAGGAAAGGGATGTGGAACCGATTATGGAGCTTTCTGCTCTCTATCGCAACCGGCTTGCTCTACAATCGGACCTGTTGGGTGCAGGTATTATGGGCATAGACAATGTTCTCCTGCACGATGGTTGGGATCCGACTATGGGCGATCATATTGAAGCAAAACCTGTTCATGACCTTGATTGTTGTGGGCTGGTAAAGGCTGCTGCTAGCCTGACCAAGGGTGGTGATTTGGGTGGGCATAGTCTGAATGAAGCCCCAAACTTCTGTGTGGGTGTTTCCATAAATATCGGCGCGGGATTGAGCAGTGACCAGGTGACACAGATTGAAGATAAGATTGCAGCGGGTGCCCAGTTCATTATCACGCAACCCGTATATGATTCTACAGTGCTGGAAGAGTTCCTCGGGACCATGAAAAAGTTTAATACTCCGCTGATTGTCGGTCACATGATGCTAAAATCGTCAAGTATGGCGCGATTCATCAATAGCAATCTTCCCGGCGTGACCGTCCCCGATAAGATTATTAAGGAACTGGATAAGGTACCACGTGAGCAGGTAGCGGAAAAAAGTCTACAAATGTCAGTTGCTCTTCTCAGGAAAATCAAGCCTTTGTGTCAGGGATTCCATTTTGTCCCAGCAGGCTGGGAGAGGTATATAGAGAATCTGGTGCAGGAAGTCACCGGGAAGGTTGCTGTAGATCAGTGAGCCTGTAGTTCGTTATCGGCTATACGAACAGTATTCGGTAATGAAATTAGAAAGTAGGTACAGACTGTTTAAGTCTGGGTTGAATTTGTAAGCAAAGAGGGGCGTACCTTCTCTGCTATCTTAATCCTGCGGTTTCCATGATTTCTGGCACTCTCTTTTCCCAACCGATTGCCATAATATGTACGCCCTGGCAGATACCCTTCAGCTCTTTTATAAGGTTGGCGGCAATCTCTACACTTGTCTTGACTTTATTCTCAGCCTCAGTCATTTTTTTAATAAAAGGTTCGGGAACAAAAACACCCGCCACGTTCTTATTCATAAACCGTGCCATACCGGCTGATTTTAAAGGAATGATGCCGGCTAATACTGGGACTTTGAATTGTTCCACTCTTTTCATAAATTTTTCAAAAGTTGCGGGATCGAAGACTGCCTGGGTTTGAAAAAACTTGGCGCCTGCTTCAATTTTCTTTTGCATTTTCATTATTTGCATTTCATAGGCAGCTTCAGTGTCTGCTCCTGGATTAACTACCGCCCCCGCGAAGAAATTCGTATTCCCCTTCAGCTCATTACCGGCAATATCATGACCTTCATTGAGGCTTTTTATAGCCCATAGAAGCTGAACTGAGTCCAAATCATAGACCGGTTTCGCCTGACGATGGTCGCCAAGCGAGGGTAAATCACCGGTCAGTGCTAGGCAGTTTGAGATTCCAAGCACATGTGCGCTCAGTAAGTCCGACTGCAATGCAATGCGGTTTCTATCACGGCAGGTCATTTGAAATACCGGCTCGATACCCCAATCTATGAGCAAGTGACAGGTAGCCATTGAGCCTAATCTCATCACAGAACTCTGTTGGTCGGTAACATTTAGGGCATCAACCTTACCGCGTAAGGCGTGCGCTATTTCCTCAAGCTCGGTAGTCGAAGTGCCTTTCAATGGACCAGCTTCCGCTGTGACTACAAACTTACCTGACTGCAGAGCCTCCTGGAGTTTACTACTTCCCACGTTTCTCCTCCATTTCTGCTTTAAGATAGGCTTCATTCACTATCTGAGATGGGTGAGCTTGAGCGCTGTAATCCTTTGGTAAAAACATTTTTGTAATAGTGTCTAGGCGGTTTTGTTTCTTCAGGCGGTTATATATCAATACCCAGGCGCAGTCTTTTTCAGCACTCGCTTCACATTTTCCGGCTTTACTGCCACCGCACGGTCCATTGATCAGACCTTTGGCACAGATAGTATTGGGGCATATGCCTCCATAATCTGCCAGTAAACAGTCTCCGCACGCACGGCAACGTTCTACCCAGATACCTTCTGCCTGCGTTATGCCGATGAAACGAGTGTTTAATGCTGGAATGACGCGTTGTGGTTCCATCATTTCGGCTACAAGTTGTACGCCGGCGCCACAAGCCATCGATAGGACTGCATCGTATTTTTTAGCTATCTCAATGATTGGTTGGATATACTCTTTATCACACTGTCTTTGAATAGTGACTTCTCCGATTTTGATATCTTTGCCATCCAGCTGGTTTTTCATCCTCAGTTCTGATGCAAGCAACTGAACTTCTTTCTCTCCACCAGCCATGCATACACTGACACAGGTGCCACAGCCAAGGATTAGCAGGCTACTATAATCTTTGACTTTATCCTTTATCTGGTCGAAGGGTTTTCTTTCAGCAGTAATCATGCCACTTTCACCTCTGCCTTCTTTTTCAGGGGATTGAGACCGAGACGCTTTGCCCTGGCTGTCATCTCATCACATGCTTTGGCAAAAAGTACTGCGTCGGATGCGCCGATGTTAAACATCTCGATCCGCTCACTCTCAATACCCACCTCCGCTAGTAGTTTCTTGGCGTGGTTGACCCTCTTTTTTGCTCTCAGATTTCCTTCCAGGAAATGGCAATTGCCTTCCTCTCAGCCGGCGACGAAAACGGCGTCAGCACCATCCTCGAAGGCTTTTAGCAGGTGAATGGTGTCAAGCTTCCCCGTGCACATCAATTTGATAACACGCACATTCGGGGAATACTCAAGGCGCATGGAGCCGGCAAGGTCAGCGGCTGAATAGGCGCAATAATGACAGCAAAAGGCTATTACCTTTGGCTCGATTGCATCTCCCATTGTTTACTCCTTTCATGGTCAGGTCTAGCAGATAACAGCTGTTTTAGCCATCACCTGGTCGTCAGTATAATGCTGAAGATTTATTGCCTTGCGCGGACAGGCACTGGCGCAAATACCACAGCCCTGGCATGCTGCGGCTTCAATATAGGCTACTCCCTTTTCGTTTATCTGTGGTACATCGAACGGACATGAACGAACGCAGGTTAAACAGGCGGCACATTGTTCTGCATTCACCACAGAGACCACCCCACCTACCATCAGATAAGGCTGGGAAAGAACTGTTAATGCCCGGGATGCCGCACCACGGGCTTGCGTTATCGATTCAGCCATGGTCTTAGGGGCATGTGCCAGACCGCAGAGATACATGCCTTCGTTCACAAAATCCAGGGGACGGAGTTTCATATGAGCTTCCATGTAGAACTTATCCTGGGTCAAAGGTAGTTTAAGTTTGCTGGCGAATTCTTCGGCATCGGCTTGAGGACGTATAGCAGCACTGAGAATGACCAAATCTGGCGCCAGAACAATCTCCCTGTTAAGAGCTTTGTCCACTACCTTTACATTCATCGTCCCGTTCGCCTGGGTAACATCGGGTTTCTTTTCGGGACGGTAATGAATAAAGGTCACTCCTTTGTCACGTGCCGCTTGATACTGTAATTCATGCATGCCATAACTGCGGACATCGCGGTAAAGAATGGATATTTCTGTGTCAGGATTTATCTCTTTCAGTTTGATGGCGTTCTTGATCGCTTGATTACAACAGATACGACTGCAATACATGTGTTCCTCTTCACGTGAACCAACGCACTGAATCATTACTACGGATTTCAGTCCTGAAGTTTCCTTGCTTTTGTCGTTTAGTCTCTCCTCCAGTTCACGTTGAGTCAACACCTTGTCCGATTTACCGTAAAGATATTCGTCAGGCTTGTACTCGACTCCGCCGGTAGCGACGATAACTACCCCATGCTCAACTTTGTGTCTATTCCCTCCGGCGGTGACAATTTCAGTTGTATAGTTGCCCAGATAACCGGTAAAATTATCGATTTCAGCATTCCGATAGACCGTGATGAGGGGCTCCGCTTCAATCTGGGCTAATAATGATGTGAGCATTTCTTGAGGATTGGAACCATCCTCTGTGGAATAGATATGTTTCAGATTACCGCCTAGCTGTTTATCTCTCTCCACGAGCACCGCTTCGAATCCCTGCTTGGCGATAGCCAGAGCCGCCGTCATACCCGCCAGTCCGCCCCCGATAATCAATGCCCTTCGTTTGATTTCGGCTCTTGATTGGTGCAGAGGCTTGAGTGTCACCGCACGTGCCACCGCCATCCGCAGGAGGTCTCTAGCTTTCTCGGTAGCTTCTGGCATGTGGGTAGCGTGAACCCAGGAGCACTGGTCACGGATATTCGCCATATCGAACAGGTATTTATTCAAGCCAGCTTCCCGGATAGTATCCTGGAACAGAGGTTCGTGCGTGCGCGGACTGCAGGAGGCAACGACTACCCGGTTAAGTCGATTGTCTTGAATGGCTTTTATTATCTTATTCTGGGTATCCGTGGAACAGGTGTACAGGTTTTCTTCGGCATGAATGACATGTGGGAGTGTCTTTGCATATTCTGCCACGCTGGGTACATCCACCACTCGTGCGATGTTAGTGCCGCAACGGCATACGAAGACGCCGACTCGCGGTTCCTGATTACTGATATCGATTTCAGGTGGGTATTCTTTTTCGGTTACTAGTGTGCCCCGCGCTTCCGTAATTGCTTGTGAAGCGAGTAATGCCGCACCGCTGGCGCTAATTACCGATTCAGGGATGTCCATCGGGGCATCGAATGCGCCGGCGACATAAATTCCGGGACGTGAAGTGATATTTGGTTGGAGTTCTTTGGTATCACAGAAACCAAACTTATCAATCTTAACATTCAACTTTTCGGCTAGTTCTTTACTGCTGGCGGAAGGCACCATGCCAATGGAAAGGACTACCATCTGGAATTCTTCCTGTACCTTCTTGCCATCTTCATCTGTATAATCTAGAAGCAAGTTGTGACTCTGCTGTTTCTCCTTGACTGTTGATGGGATGCTATTGATGTAGCGGACGCCAAATTTACTCTTTGCCGATTCGTAATATCTCTCAAAACCTTTGCCGTATGCCCTGATGTCGTTATAGAAGATTGTAGGCTCGATAGTGCTTTCGTGTTCCCTGGCAATGATTGCCTCTTTGGTGGCGTACATGCAACAGACAGATGAACAATAATCGCGACCACAGTTCTTGTCTCTGGAACCGACACATTGAATCCAGGCTATTTTCACAGGATGTTTGCCATCGGAAAGACGTTTCACCTGACCCTGGAAGGGACCGGAGGCAGACAATATACGTTCAAATTCAAGGCTGGTAACCACGTTAGGTATTCGCCCGTAGCCGTATTCACCTCGGAGAGAGGCATCGAATGGGTCGAAGCCTGGCGCCAGAACAACAGAGCCGACAGCAATCTCGACCTTTTCCTCTTTCATAGTATGATCGACGGCTTTTGCCTGGCAGACGGCTACACATTGGAGGCACTCCGAACAGAGCCCGCAATCAAGACAACGTTCTGCTTCTACTTTTGCTTCTTCTTCTGTATAGTTGAGAGTCATTTCGTTGAAGGTAGAAACTCTCTGCTCTAATGGTATAGTATGCTGCTTGACCCGCTTCTTTTTTTCATGTTTTCCTTCGGGGAGTGGTGCCGGTTCTTCCTTCGGTTTCTCGCGTCCTTGCTTCAGGTCGAGTCCAGTAAGATAGCGCTCAATGGAAATAGCCGCCTCATGGCCATGCTTTATAGCTTCGACTGCAGATCTGGGACCGGTGACCCCATCACCACCCGCGAAAATCCCCGGTTCCTCTGTGGCGAGTGTGACCGGGTCGACAATGAACCAGCCACCACGAGTTGTCTTTATCTTGGTGTCTGATGGTAGAACAGAGAGGTCGGTAGCTTGCCCGATAGCGACTATGACGGTATCGCAAGTCAGACCCGTCGTTATTGAGGTATCGTAAGTAGGATTGAATCTTCCTTCTTTATCAAAAACCGAAGTACATTTATTGAATGTAATGCCAGAAACTTTACCTTCTTTTACATTAATCTTTCTTGGTCCCCAGGAGTTATTAATGAGGACGCCTTCTTCTTCAGCCTCTTCTATTTCCCAGAGGTGAGAGGGCATCTCCTTGCGTGATTCCAGACACACCGCGGTGACTTCAGGAACACCAAGGCGACGAACGGTCCTGGCAACGTCCATGGCGACATTACCACCACCTATAACCACGACCTTTTTCCCAAGGTTGGTTGCCTTCCCCTGATTGGCATCTTTTAAGAAATCAAGTGCCAGTATCACACCGGGTGCTTTAATACCCGGAATATCCAGACTGCGGCTTACCTGTGCCCCAATGGCGAGATAAATAGCCTGGTAGCCCTGTGTTTTCAGGTCGGCCAAGCCAGATTTTCCATTTATCGGGGTATTGAGTTTCAGGTCGATACCGAGTTCGATAATATCTCTGATATCAGCCGCCAGTACATCCTTGGGCAAACGGTATTTAGGTATTGCTGAAAAGAGTTGTCCGCCTGGTTGTGATGCGGCTTCAAAAACGGTAACCGGATATCCATGCTTAATAAGGTCGTAGGCACAGGCAAGTCCGGAAGGTCCTGAACCAACCACCGCCACTTTAGGTTTGGACTGGTCGATTACAGGTTTTTCTTCAGGAGGAATAACGCCTGCCTGTCTCTTTTCCCGGACAATATCGGCAACGAATCTTTTAAGAGGTGCAATGCCCAGTGGTTCATCTACATCCCCGCGGTTACATTCCTGTTCGCAGGGGTGGTGGCAGATTCTACCTAAAACCGATGGCAAAGGTATCCACTGCTTGATGTGGTTTAAAGCCTCGACATACTTTCCTTTCGATATTAGAGCAATATAACCCTGTCCGTTACAACCAGCCGGGCATGTCAGTTTGCAGGGCGGTCTGGCTCCTTTACTGATTGCCATGGCGCCGGGTATGGCCTGTGGGTACCGTTTGTAGGCGGCTTTGCGTGTGTTAAGCTCTTCCTCGAACTCATTCATCAGGTCAACCGGACAGGCTTCGACGCAATCACCACAGCCACTGCATTTCGTGAGGTCGATATATCTGGGTCTCTTTAATATGGTAGCTTTAAAATTGCCTTCTTCTCCCTCTAGTGATTCCACGTTCGCATTGGTGATTAGTTCAATGTTACGGTGTTTGGCTACTTCAATGAGTTTTGGTGATATCATGCACATGGAGCAGTCGTTGGTGGGGAAGGTCTTATCTAGCTGTGACATCCTACCCCCGATGGAGGTGGTCTCTTCTATCAGATAGACCTTAAAGCCAGAATTGGCAAGGTCCAGCGCAGATTGCATACCACAAATGCCACCCCCGACCACCATAACTGCGCCAACTTTTTCTGATACCTTTTCGCTCATGGTTATTCCTCTTAAAGAAGACCTTTTTGTTTGAGTAACGCTTTCGTATCGGTAAAGTGTCTGTTAAGCCATTTAGGTGCCGCTGGGTCGCCGAAAGCCAGTCCCATTAGCTCAGTGAAGTAAAAGATTGGAGTGTTGTATGTCTTACCATCGTTCCTGGGAATTTCTTTCTGCCTGGTATCCAGGTTAGATTGACACATGGGACACCCGACAACAATACAATCCGCTCCAGCCTCTTCTGCCATATCCAAAAGCTTTTTTATAAGATTTCTGGCGATATCGGGGTGTGTGAGTATTAAATTCCCCCCACAGCAATCGGTCTTGTATGACCAATTTTTCACACTGGCTCCCATAATTGTCATCAGCTCATCCATCTCTTGCGGGTCTTCAGGGTTTTTCGCATCGGTGATCTTCGGAGGTCTGGTAACCAGGCATCCGTAGTAGCAGACCACGTTCAACCCATTCAAGGGTTTCTTTACCTTAGCAGCCAGTGCTTTTTCCGGTGTAGTCTCTCGGAATAGGGTAGTACTATGTTTGATAGCAAATTTACCCTGATATTTATGGGAAATTCCCTCTATCTGTTTGCCGGCTCTCAATTGTTTTTCAGCCGCTTTTAAACGGAGGAAACAGGCAGCGCACGGTACGAGCAAGTCCTTGCCGGTCTTATCGGCGATGATGACATTCCTGGCGGCAAGTGCTACGCCCAGCTCATCACTCGTAACATGTCCTGATGACGCGCCGCAACATGTCCAATCTTGGAGTTCTTCAAGCTCAAGCCCTAAGGTTTCTGCAACGTTTTCAAGCGACTCACGGTATTCCCTGGCAGTGCCATCGAGAGAACAACCGGGATAATAAGAAAACTTCATGACTTCCCGCGCCTTTCTGTCTGCCGGAATATGTTTTTCACCTGCCGACCAGCCCTTAAGCGACTGGGTAGAATTTTTATCTTTCCTTTGCGTATCATCTCCAATCCCGTGTTTCCCTGTTTTACCAGCCCGGGCACTCCCGCGCTCTTTAAAGCGAAGTTGACCACCATAGTCATTTCGTGCAACCTACCGTACCACCTGATACTCCTGAGGAACGCCGCATGGAAAAGTGGTACATTCTTTTGGGATTCCTTCACGGTCTGACTGCTCGATAACTGGCGGAGGATATCCATAATGTGAGCAATGTCGATGTCATTGGGACAACGTGTAGTACAGGTTTCACATGAGGCGCAAACCCAGATTGTGTCGCTCTGCAGGATTTCATTTTTTAGACCAAAAAGGATAGAACGCATTAACTTATGAGGAGAAATATCCATGGCAAAGGTGAGCGGACAACCATTGGTGCATTTTTCACATTGAAAACATGCTGAAATTTTTTCTCCGCTTAAATCCTCAACTTGTTTTCGGAATTGGGAACTGGGTGCTATTGCCTGAGGTAGTATCTTAACTTCCGCCATCTGCTACTCACTGGCTCATAAGGGGACCAGGTTAGATAGCCATCCCCTTAATCGCACTGCCTTTCCTAAATCTTTATATCTACTACTATTTTCTTGGGTTAAGGTTGTTAGCGTGGTAATGTCCGGGTAATTCCCTTGAAAAACGACTGGTCAGGAGATTTGAGGTAGAAATCTTTGTATTTTGAATATAAAATCCTATACGACCTTCTTCTACGATTATTATATATGAATTGAGTTTGCCGTGCATCTCCTTGATATCAAAGTATTATTATTCGGCTTCCTCATCAGTTACACCGATTAACTGCTCATAAGCTTCGCGTAATCGTTTGGCAACAACTCGAGCAATAGCACTGTAAATTTTGCATCCGATATCCGGTCGTTTCTGGCAGAGCTCACGCAGGTCTTTTGCCTTGAGAGCAAGAAGTCGACTTGTTACGGTTGCTCTGACAGAAGCAGTGTAAATGTACGGTTCAACCATAGCAGACCATCCGAACGCCTCGAAATTACGGGCAGACTGGACCTGCCTTTGTGCTAATGGTCCAACTTCTAGCACAATTGCCATGGAGCCGTCTTCAACAATATAGATTTTATCCTGCTTCTTGTTTTGCTTACAGACCAGGTCTCCGACGGCAACCTGTAGAGGCTCAGTCATTGCCTCTATCATAGCGAGTTCTTTGCCATCCAGTTCCGAGAAGAGTTCTGATTTCTTGAGTACCGTCAGCATTTTCACTATTATCCTCCAACCTATTACTCTTGAACTCTTATCTTCTACGGTACGCGACTATGTTAGGGACTAGTTTGCCCTGTAATGGGTCTGGGATTTTGTTCCAACAAAGTATAATCGCAGACGATGATATTGTCAAGATAAAAAAATTGGAACTAGTTCTACGTATGCTACAAAGACATAAAATTAGTTCAATATGTACTATGAGCGGATACGAAAAGAAAAACTGCAGGGAGTTGTCTACTAGAACACTTATCTAGTAAATATTCCTTGTATTTGTCGCTTTATTTTCGGATTATTCAGTAACGATAATCTTCGGGGTGATGAAAATGCTGGTCGCCTGAATGGAGCCGTCGTCCTTGGTTTCCCCGGAGACGGTAATACTGTCACCGGTTTTAATGTCAGTGAGATTGCCGCTATCCATCGTTTGAACTGTGGTACTACTACTGGTGATGACACTCACAGAGCCAGTGGGGGTTGTGACCGTAATAATACCACCCTCTATTTTCTCAACCGTTCCCGTAGTGCCGCCACGTCCAAAGAGCATACCTGCTCCTGTGGGTGGAGTCAAGCCGGATTGCTGGTCGGAAGCAAACTGACTAGTCCGGTTTTGTAGCTCCTGTGTTACCTCTTCCCTGCCCTGACTCTTGCCGATGGCGATACCGCCGATGAATGCTCCCCCAATCGCGCCTCCTAAAACCACCGCCGCTACCAGTAGAATAACAAAGCGTTTCATAGATGTCTCTCCTTATTCGTAACGTAATGCATCGATAGGATTCAGGCGCGCCGCCCGGTACGCCGGATACATCCCGAAAATGATTCCGATTGCCGCCGATACAGAGACAGCGAGAATGAGTATGTCCGCCGACATCACTGTGGTAATCGCCGTGCCTCCCAGGTTTATCCCTGAGACCAGACGGGATACTCCCCATCCGATAAGTACACCGATGCCACCGCCAGTAAGGCTTAATATAGCGGACTCAACCAGAAACTGAAGCAGGATATCCTGTCGTTTCGCGCCGACCGACTTACGGATACCAATTTCCCGGGTGCGCTCTGTAACGGAAACCAGCATGATATTCATAATACCGATACCGCCAACCAGCAAAGAGATGCCGGCAATCGCCCCCAGAAATAGAACCCATACCTGGGCCGATTCTTTAAGCGTATCGATTGTCTCCTGCTGACTGCTGATGGTAAAGTCATCATCGCCGGTAATCTTGTGACGTTGCCGTAGGATGGCTGTTATCTGCTCTATCGCTGCATCCGTGTCGTTTGCGCTGACAGCCTGCACATTGATTGTCTGGACACTTTCACTTCCAGAGGTAGTCCGCTGGGAATATAATCGTGATATGACAGTCGTTATCGGGGCTATTACCATATCATCCGAGCTCCCCATTCCAGTGCTACCCTTGCTTACCAGCACACCTATTACTTTGAACTGACGTCCGCTGATTTTTATGGACTGTCCCACCGGGTTTTCATCTCCGAAAAGTGTCTCCGCGACACTACTGCCCAAGACTACCACCAGTGACTTGTTCTTCACATCGGTGTCCGAGATAAATCTACCTTGCGCTACCGGGAAATTCCGTACAGACTCGTACTCCGGAGTTACTCCCAGGACCTGTGTATAAGTATTTTGCTTGCCCATCACTATCTGGGCAAATGTTTGCACCTGTGGCGCTACCGCTTTGACAGCCGGTGCCAGGGAAGAATCCGCCAGCGCCTCCGCATCCTCCAGAGTTAAAGTGGTTAAGCTTCCTTGTGCTCCCCTGACCCCTTGTGTGTTAGTGGCGCCGGAACGGACAAAAAGTAGATTCGTTCCCAGCGACTCGATGTTGGCGGTGATGGCTGATTGCGAACCCCTACCGATAGACATCAGCGATATTACTGCCGCGACACCGATAATAATGCCCAGCACGGTAAGCGAAGAGCGCATCTTATTTGCGGCAATTGCCCTGAAAGATGTTTTTACGGTTTCGATGATGTTCATGGCTTAGCCTCCCGGGAAGGAACCGGTGCCCTTGTTTCGTATTGCGAAATTATCTCCTCACCAACGACCTGTCCATCCCGGAGGGAGACGATACGTTGTGTCTGGACAGCTATGTCACGTTCGTGTGTTACCAGAATGATAGTAATCCCCTCCTCCACATTCAGTCGCTTCATAATCTGGATAATTTCCAGGCTCGCTTTACTGTCCAGGTTGCCAGTTGGTTCATCAGCCAGAATAATAGATGGATTATTGACCATGGCGCGGGCAATCGCTACCCTCTGCTGTTCACCGCCGGATAGTTGATTCGGCTTGTGCTGAGCACGCTCCACCAATCCCACCTTTTCCAATGCCTCCATCGCCCTTTTGGTTCGGTTGATTGCATTTCCGTAGAGCAGGGGGAGTTCCACATTGGTTACCGCTGGGGTGCGAGGAATAAGGTTGAATGTCTGAAAGACGAAGCCAATATTTTTATTCCGTAGTTCAGCCAGCTGCGAGTCAGTCAGTTTGCTAACCTCAGCGCCATCTAGAAAATAGCTCCCGGATGTGGGTGTATCCAGACAGCCTATGATGTTCATCAGGGTAGATTTTCCGCACCCGGAAGGTCCCATAATGGCTACCATCTCTCCCCGGTCGACGTGGAAACTCAGCCCACAAAGAACCGGGACCTCTATCTCACCCATCTTATAAGTCTTAACGATATTTTGAAGTTCAATCATCGGGTCTCCCTTACGATAAAGATACTACCGCTGTATAAAACCGCCACCACCGGGGAAATCGCCGGTAGGGAATATAGTTCCCCCAGTGTTCTGTTGTGTCGTAGTACTGGCGCTGGTAGTTTTCGGTAGGATCACCTGTTCACCTGCTTGCAAACCACTCAAGACTTCACTATAAGAACCATCAGTAATCCCCGTAGTTATCGTCCTCTGTTGAATCTCGCCATTCACCATTACCTGCACCACCGAGCCATTCGTCGTGTCAGTGATAGCCTGGGTAGGAATGACAAGGACATTGTTTGCTTCTTCGACGATGATATCAGCCGTTGCGCTCATACCCTCTCTGACCTCTACTCCCGAGGGTGGAGTGATGCGGATTGTTACCGTATATGTCACCACTCCAGATTGTGTTTTACTTGTCGAGGAGATGGCGGATACCTCACCATCAAGTTCTAGGTCTGAAAGACTACTTAAAGTTACTATTACCTTTTGTCCCACTTTCACTGATGGAACATCGATTTCGTCCAGAACCGCGCTAATTTCAATGACTGTTGGATCGGTTATCTCTATTATTACCGTGCTGGCAGACACAGCCTGACCAGCTTCAACATTGACTGCGGTTACAACGCCGTCACATGGCGCGACAATCGTCACCTTTTCTAGATTCTGGGTAGCTTTATTTAAAGAGGCTTGAGCCTCCGCTATTTGCAGTTGCTTGAGTTCGCCCTCCGGAGAAGTTACATTTCCTTGTATTCCTGCGAGTACAGCTTCCGCCTTATCTAAATTTTGCTGTGCAACTTCTAATTCTTTCTCTTTCAGTACCACTTGAAGAAGGTCGGCGCCGGTTTTCATTTCACTCAGAGTTGCTTCTGCCTCAGCGAGGGTGGATCTTGCCAAAGCCAATTGTGCGGTTGTTAGCTCGTAATTCAAAATCCATTCGGGAACAGTCGGATTGCTATTGTATTTGTCCTTTGCTTTATCGAAATTATCTTGTGCATTTTTCAAGGCTACCTTAGCATTTACAATAGCAACCTCCGCCTGAAGAATGTCAGACTCAGAGTAGGGATTTTCGGCATTTTCAAGATTTTCCTGGGCTTTTATCAGAGCTATTTTGGCATTAGCTACGGCAATCTCAGCCTCAGTGGTATCCAGAGCATTATTCAAATTTATTGTTGCCTGGACTACTGCTTCCTGCAATGGTATAAGCGATGCTTTATCAAAATTAGCCAGTAACTGCCCTTTCGTAACTGTATCGCCTTCAGCAACTTTCATCTCGGCGACTGTGCCAGCGTTTCCAAATGTAAGTTCTTCTTTAGCTGAAAAGACCAGGCTACCACTGGAGCTTACAGAATTTGTGATAGTACCATATTGTACTTGAGTGAGCTGTATATCAGTGGTTTGAGAAGAAGCGGCGGGTTTAGTAACCCAGTAATAAATCCCATATGCCCCTCCCGCCACTGCAATTACAACAATAAACAATAGAAATTTTTGCCACAATTTCAGACCCTTCACGTGTGCACCTCCATAGCTTATGAAAAGTATGGCAGGTAATTGTTAAGAATTAATTAAATCTGTGGCTATGGGCACCGTGAAGGAAAAGCGACTGCCTTTGCCGGATTCACTCTGGACGCGTATCTTGCCGCCATGAGCTTCAACGAGGCGCTTGGCAATGGTAAGGCCTAATCCACTACCGCCGGTTCGTCTTGACCGGGATCTATCAACGCGATAAAAGCGCTCAAAGATATTTTCTAATTCCCCAGCTGGAATTCCTTCTCCTGTGTCAGTAACTATCACCTCTACATATTTGCCTGATTCTCTGGCTGAGATGGTGATGGTTCCATCTCGGGGAGTATGGATTACAGCGTTGCTGATAAGATTATGCAGGACTTGCGTAATTCGTTGGGAATCGATTTCGCACAACGGGAGTTTGTCAGGTAGCTCCATATTTAGAGTTATCCCTTTATCATTTACCTGGGATTGTGAAGATATAACTGCCTGTTTTATCACACCGGAGATATCATCCGCTTGTATAGCCAGTTTCAGTTCGCTTGCCTCTGCAAGGGCAAGTTCTTGAAGATCGTCGACTAGTCGCGTCAGGAGAGTCGCTTCTTCGTGTAGTGAATTTATTGTAGTAGCATCCGGTTTTATTACATCATCTTTTATAGCTTCCAGATAACCCTTAAGATTTGAAAGAGGGGTTCTCAGTTCATGAGCCGTATCCGCTACTAAGTTCTGCCGCAGTTTTTCGTTCCTCTCGATGTCATCCGCCATAGAGTTGAAAGCCTGTGACAGTTCTGCAATCTCGCCTTTACCCTTGGATGGAACTCTCTGTGAGAAATCACCTTTTCCCAACTTTCTAGCAGTTGACGTGAGGACGCGTATCGGTGCAGAAATCCTCCGTGACAAAACAAGGGTTAGCACCAGAGCAATAGCAATCGCCAGTAGACCACCCCATAAAAGGAACCGGTTAATTGTAGCTGCCAGAGTCTGGGTTAAAGGACGGGCACTTTCCGGATTTATATAGAGGGTGCCTATCATTGTTTCTGGCGTTGATATCATCATACCGCCTCCCATCGGCGGCGGTGTTGGTAAAAATAGTTTTGTCCCGGGAGCATTAGTACGGTATTCTTTCCCTAGTGAACTGCCTTCGGAATCAGCCACCGTTATCCCGTTTGCATCGGCAACAACAATATGCAATTCCTCGGAAGAACCTAGCTGCTCTACAGCTGTTTGGACTCCATCCCAACTCATATTGTTAAGGTAAAAGTAATATGATAGGAGCATTCCGGTTCTCTCGGTTTGAATTTGTTCGGTGCGGATGTCGAATTGTTCGAGCTCGTTCCCGGTATTTTGGAGCACAAAAATTGATACCGTACCGATTGCCACAAGTATAACAGCAAAGAATGCCAGCAAAAGACGGAATTGCAAACTGTGTATCATTCAGCTCTCCCGGCAAATTTGTAACCGGCGCCGTAAACTGTCTTTATATATCTGGGGTGGTTGGGGTCTGGTTCTAACTTTCGCCGCAGGTTGAGAATATGAACGTCTACTGTGCGATCGAAGCCATCAAAATCATACCCAAATACCATCTCGATGAGCTGTTCTCGACTGAATACTCGCCCGGGCTCTCTGGCAAGCACTCCCAGTAATTTGAATTCGATGGGGGTAAGGTGTAAGGCTTTACCTGCAACTGAAGCTTCGCGATTAAGAAAATTCAGGGTAAGTCCACCTCGCTTGATTTCGGCAGGACCACGCTGTAGAGACTCTTCAGGCAAACGTCTTAAAATCACACGAACCCTGGCAGCGAGTTCTCTGGGACTGAATGGTTTGGTCATATAGTCGTCAGCGCCGAGGTTTAATCCTATCAATTTGTCATCTTCTGTAGTTCTGGCGGTGAGCATAATTATCGGCACGTCCGATTCATTCTTTAAAATACGGCAGATCTCTAATCCATCGCATCCCGGTAACATCAGGTCGAGTACAATCAGGTCAGGGTGGCTCTGACGGGCGAGTTTTAGTGCTTCAATACCGTCAAAAGCAGTGAGTACCTTATAGCCGTCACGATTTAGATAGAGCTTTACGAGTTCTACCGTCTTTATATCGTCATCAACCACTAATATTCTTCTGGAGGTCATTGCTATCCTTTGAAAGCATATCTACCTATCATTATATTAGAATGTAATTGTTAAGAAAAAGTTAAGACTACTCTGGATAAAGTATGAGAGAGGGACGAATTATGTCCCTCTCTCCTGCGCCATCAAATATCCCGGCTTGTTACTGTGTGGACTCAGTAGATGAAATAGACTGGGCTGGTGCCATCCATAGGCCACCACCGCCATGATGGAAACCTCTCCCACATCCACCGAACTCAAATCCAGGTCCGAGCTTGTCGAGAGCATCCGGTCTTGCATCCCACCACGTTTTGTACTTGTCAGCCTCTTCCTGGGTAATTTTACCTTCGGTGACCATTTGCTGGAGATAGGTGGTCATCGCTTCCTCTCGCATCTCTTTTTGAGCCTGCGCAAAGGCGTTTTCCACTGTAGTTTGATCGATACCCAAAATTGCAGCAACTCTACCCAGCAAGGTATTCCCTGAACTATCGCTTTCTCCTTGAGCGAGGGCAAACCCGGCTATACCCCCGACCAGCACCAGCGCAATCACGACCGGGATAATGACAACTTTTTTACGGAACCACAATTTTCTCTCTCCTTTGTTTTTATCGCCCTGCTCTTCGTTACTATTAATCAGTTCCCACCCCCTTCTCTATTTCACTAAGATGATGATAGCAAGTGAATATTAATTTCGTGTTAAGATTCGGACAGGAAATATCGCTGGCATTGGATTTATGAAATGCTATATTGTGCACGACATCGGTTAGTAGTAACATATTCATCGCTAGCAGGTTGTCAGAAAGGGGGTAATTGATGACTGAATCTACAGTACTTTATGAAGTAAAGAATCAAATTGCCTACATTACGTTAAATCGCCCGAAAAAATCAAATGCCTTTAACCTGGAGATGAGCTACGCATTACGGGATGCCTGGAAGCGTTTTGAGAAGGACAAGAATGCACTGGTGGCTATCCTGGGCGGTAGCGGGAAGTCTTTCTCGGTGGGTGTTGATCTTACAGACGAGGATAGAAAAACCGGCAAGCCGTGGCAATATCACGAAGCATACCCCTTGAACGGTATTTCGCTCTTTAAACCGCTGATCGGAGCAGTACGGGGATATGTGCTGGGACAGGGGTATTTAATTGGCACATGGGGTTGTGATATTACTATTGCGTCCGAAAGCGCCACTTTTGGCTATCCGGAAGGTAAAGCCGGTGTTTCCCAGGTACCCCCTCAATATGTCCCCTATATGCCTTTTAAAATAGCACTGGAGTTTATGTTACTTTCCTGGAAAGGTGGTCGGATGATGAGCGCCCAGCGGGCTTATGAAGTGGGTCTCGTCAACAAAGTCGTGCCCGATTCAGATCTCATGGATGAAGCAGTTAAATGGGCAGAAATGTTAAAGGGAGTCCCGCCGCTATATGTTAAATCAGTGAAATACGGGTATTATACTGGGACAGAGCGAGCTAGCCGGAAGACGGAAAGAGAGTATGTAGATTTCATCTTGCCTCAGGAAATAAGTCAGGACAGGCAAGAAGCTATCAGGGCTTTTATTGAAAAAAGAGAGCCTCGTTTCGAAGGTAAGTAGTATTGGAAATGCCGGATGTGCAATACAGTAAGATTGCCGTTAACCTAACCTTCATATTGGTTTTGTCGTTATATAATAAGCAAACCACCTCATTTTAAAAGGAGGCAAAATGAAAAAATTACTATTCTTAATGCTCGCAGTTATCATGATAATCGGGGCGAGCGGTTGTTCTCAATCAGTATCGGCGGGTGAAGTGAAATCGGATAAACCTCGCGATACCTCACCTGTGGTAAGCACTTCCGATTTGAACACACTTGTTGAAGGCAACAGCGAGTTCGCCTGGGAACTGTACAAGGTGCTTAAGGAAGAAGATGGCAACTTGTTCTATTCGCCACATAGTATCTCGCTGGCGCTGGCAATGACTTACGCTGGAGCTCGCGGCGAAACTGCGACGCAAATGGCGGACACTATGCATTACCTACTATCGCAAAGTGCCCTGCATCCGGCATTTAATAGCCTGGCATTGGAACTGAGCAAGCGTGGTGAAGGCGCCCAGGGTAAAGATGAGAAAGGCTTCCGCCTCAATATCGTTAATGCCATTTGGGGACAGAAGGATTATAAGTTCCTTTCTAACTACCTTGACCTGCTGGCGGTAAACTACGGAGCTGGCTTACGGGTGCTCGATTTCATTAAGGACCCGAATGCTTCTCGGATAACAATCAACGACTGGGTTAGTGATCAGACAGAGGGTCGTATCAAAGACTTAATTCCTGAAGGTAGTATCACACCCTTGACTAGGTTGGTACTGACCAATGCCATCTACTTCAATGCAGCATGGCTATCACCTTTCGAGAAAGAAGCAACAACTAATGGAATTTTCCATCTTGTAAACGGCACCAATGTGACTGTGCCAATGATGAGAAACACTGAGCATTACGGTTATATGAAATCAGGGAATACCCTGGCAGTGGAATTACCCTACGATGGCAGTGAGCTTTCGATGGTCATCCTGACAAATACGACCGGCAAGTTCAGTGATTTCGAAAAAACTTTAACATTCCCGACGGTCAAAGCCATTCTTGATGAATTATCATACACAAGGATTGCTCTCACCATTCCTAAATTTGAATTTGAATCGCAGTTCGGGCTAAAAGAAACTTTGCGGGCTATGGGTATGGTGGTACCCTTTGAACCAGGGAAAGCTGATTTTACTGGAATAGCCACTCTGGAAAACCTGCAGATTGACGATGTGATACATAAAGCGTTTGTTTCCGTAGATGAAGCTGGTACTGAAGCTGCTGCCGCTACTGCTGTTATCGTGGGGACGACTTCTATGCCAGCGGAACCGGTGGCTGTGACTCTCGACCAGCCTTTTATTTTCCTCATTCGTGATATTCAGACTGGTGCCATCCTCTTCATCGGGCGTGTGATGAATCCGACAAAATAGCTCAAAATCATAAGCAACAAAAATAATGGACAGACATCCCCGAATAAAACGGGAAGATAGAACGGTGGCGGCGATGGTTGCTCTCTACTGTCGCCGCCACCATAATCAACAGGGCTTATGTACCCAATGTCAAGGACTACGTGACTATGCTCAAAAGCGACTTGCGAAGTGTCCGTTTCAGGAAGGTAAAACAGTCTGTTCCAAATGCCGCGTACACTGCTATAAACCAGAAATGCGGGAGAGAATCAGAACCGTAATGCGCTATTCGGGACCACGCATGCTATACAGTCATCCGGTAATGGCAATATTTCATATGATTGACAGAATCAGGAAAGAACCAGCTACGGTCACACGGGAAAATAGGTAATCCATAGACTTAGCTAGCATTCCTGTACACAGGGATTGCAGGTTCAAGCCTGACTGCCTAATGATGCTCTTCTGCTTCCGCTTTCTCAGCCTCTGCTTTTGTTTTATGAACGGTCTTATCGGGGTGATTGGGAGGAGAGTAAATGGTGTACAGCTTTAATTTTTCAGTCTTGGAGGTATTTATCACATTGTGGTATGTGCCCGCTGGAACTATGACAGCATCGCCATCTTTTACCAGGTGTTTTCCTTTTCCTTTAAAAACAAAGGCGGCTTCGCCTTGCTCAATGCGGAAGAACTGGTCGACCTTTTTGTGGACTTCATTGCCGATTTCTTCACCGGGTTTTAATGACATTACTACGAGCTGAGCATATTTTCCGGTGAACAATACCTGCCTGAAATAGTTGTTTTTTAACGTCTGTTTTTCAATTGGTCCAACATATCCTGCCATTACTGTCTCTCCTTCTGTCCTTCATGTCGACGTATTGACTTTATTATAGAGACTCTATAAATTTTGTACAATCAATATTTCAAACGCTAACAAATTAAATTCGACTATCTGAAAAGGCTATATTAGAAATGGTTGTCTAATTCTATTGGTTTCTTCAATAAAAAGCCCCTTTAGGTAGGGGCTTATATGGTTTTTGAAAACCTTGTTGATGCAAACTAATTAGGCGTTAACTGATTTAGAAAAATGCGAGTCGAGGGTTATCATACTCTTCTTTGTTTCCACTTCCCAAGTTTCCAATATACGATATAGACAGCCGCCCTCATCACGATTGCAATCGCCATTGCCCATCTCACTCCATAAACACCAAGGTCGGTCCGTGTGGAGAGCAACCAGGCTAATGGTACCTGTATCACCCACATGGATATCAGGTTAGTCCACATCGGAATCCAGGTATCACCTGCTCCGTTAAGGCAATTCATCAAGACCGTGACGAAGCCGAACACCATGTAATTGACGATTTCAATTCTTAAGAAAACGGTTACCAAATTGACCAATTCAAAGTCGGAGTTGAAAATACGAACTATTGGACCGGGAATAAGCAATACTAATAGTGAGGCAACTACCATAGCACCGGTGAAGATAAAAGCAGCTATCCAGCCTGTCTTCTCTGCTCGCTCCGGTTGCCGGGCTCCCAGATTCTGACCTGCCAGTACACCTGCTGCCTGTCCGAATCCCTGTGCCGGCATGTGGAAGAATGGATCGATTCTGTTCAGCAGAGAGTGGGCTGCCACTGCCACAGTCCCAAATGGAGAAATAAATTTTACAATTACCAGACTGGCGAAGTTTCTTTCCATCCCGGTAACCGATGACGGTAAACCGACTTTAAACATGCGCCATAGTATTTTACCGTCGAAGCGGAAACCTTTCATGGTTGGTTTTATCCGGCTGCGACCGCTAAAGAGAATCCACAAACCTACGCCAGCACTTATAAATGCATACTGAATAACATTGGTGATAGCGGCGCCGTTAACCTCCAGGCGGGGAAATATCCACCAGCCGAAAATGAGAAAAGGACAGAGGACTACATGAAATAGCCGGCCAGCAATTATTAGTTTCATTGGCGTCACGGTGTCTCCGGATGCCTGCATTATCCCGTTAGCCAGCATACCTAAAGACATAAAAATCGAGCCGACGAGCTGGATGCGCATGTAATCGGCACCTTTTTCAACAACTTCCGGTGCTACTCCCAGTAACTGCAGTATCGACTCGGAAAAGAAACCGCCGATTATTGCCATCAGGATTGCAAAAATAGTGCTGGCTACCAATCCTTGTTGAGCAACACGGTTAGCTTCATCCAGGTCCTTACCACCAATGGCGCGTGAAATCATGGCTCTTATACCGGTGTTGAGACCCATCCTGGCGGCATTCACTGTCATCACTGCCAGACCAGCGACACCTACCCCTGCCATAGCTGCCTGTCCCAACTTCCCCATCCATATCATGTCCACCGTTGGACCCAACTGCTCAACCAGAGCGCTTATCGTCATCGGCCAGGCTAGTCCCCAGAGGTTGCTGAAAATACTGCCCTGCGTCCAGTCTCTCTGTGCTCTTGTAGGTTTTCCTTCAGGATTACTTTCACCTTCTGCTTTCTTATCTCTACGGCTCCACATGTCTTAAAACAAATCCCTTTCTTCACGCTACCATTAGGGTGATTTTCCTATTATGCACACAAATGTTGATTATATTACCATCAATCGAGGTAAACTACAATTTGTCATAATGGTAGATATTTAATCCAATGTTGTAGTAAGTGCAATTAAAAAATCTACGTCTCCATCACCTACCCTCTTTCCCTTCAAAATTGTATAATCAAGAGAAATCCTTAGAAAGAGGTAAAACTTAATGGTTAATATTGCGATTGTCGGGTATGGGAATCTGGGGCGGGGTGTGAAAAACGCCATAGCACGCAACTCTGATATGAGACTCGCCGCTGTATTTACAAGACGACCGGAGATTGTGAAAAAAGATAACAAAGATATTCCTGTCTTTCCAGGTGCACAATCAGCTTTGCCGAAGAGTCTGAAGATCGATATCGCTATCCTTTGTGGCGGCTCTAAAGAAGATACCCCCGTCCAGGGTCCGCAGTTTATAGAAAAATTCAGCACGGTAGATAGCTTCGATACCCACGCGGATATTCCACGCCATTTCAAGAAAATGGACACTATTGCTAAGTCAAAAGGGAATGTCGCCGTCATTTCTGCGGGCTGGGACCCGGGCATTTTTTCACTAGAAAGAGTGCTCGGGGATGCGTTTCTACCGGAGAGCAAAGGCTATACTTTCTGGGGACCGGGCGTCAGCCAGGGTCATTCAGATGCGGCAAGGAAAGTTGAAGATGTTCTTGATGCCCGCCAGTACACTATTCCCATCGAAAGCGCTTTGAAGCAGGTACGGACAGGGAAAATCAAGGACTTCACCAGGCGGGAAATGCATAAACGTGTCGTCTACATCGTGGCGGAAAAGGGCGTTGACCGCGATAGTATTCGAAAGGAAATAGTTGAAATGCCGAACTATTACGCCGACTATAATACCGAAGTCCATTTTATTACAGCTGAGGAAATGAAAAAGAACCATTCAACATACCCGCACGGTGGATTTGTCCTTACCTCAGGAGTGACAGGTAAGAACAATCGGGAAATACTGGAGTACCGCTGTGAATTGAAGAGTAATCCTGAGTTTACCGGTAGTGTGCTGGTAGCCTGCGCACGTGCCGCTTATCGTCTGAAGAAAAATGGTGCGAGCGGTGCTTTTACCATGCTGGATATTCCGGCAGCACTGCTCAGTCCCCACACCAACATCGACTTAAAAAAGCATTTTATGTAGAAGAAAGGTTTTTAGATTTACCATCCACGCCCTGCACCGCCACCACCCGAACGCCCCCCACCAAAACTGCTGGAACTACGTGAGGACGAGCTACTTCTACCACTACTGAAACCGCCACGGCTTGAGGTCCAGCTGGTTGATTTGCCGCTGGCTTTCCGGGTTTGGTAATTTTTTGATAACACCCTGTCCAGGAGAACTCCCAATATTCCCAGTCCCACAGACAACCCGATGATCGCCGCTAGATGACTCAATGCAAATCCTAATGCTAGTCCGCAAATCACACCCCAAACTCCACCTAACCAGAAGCTCTTTGTCCTCTCCATCCAGGCCAGCACGTAGACGGAGATAAATATCAGTACAAAAAGGACCGGCATCCAGAGATCAGCCTGACTTACGAAATCACTGATGGGGTTTTCTTCTATAGCAGAGGGTGGTGCGCCTTCACGGATGTAGGTTTCAATTGATTCAACACCAGCAATGATACCCAGTTCATAATCGCCATTCTTGAAATTAGGTATAACAGCTGTATCCAGGATACGCCCCGCACGTCCATCGGTGATAATACTTTCCAGACCGTAGCCAACTTCAATTCTAGTCTCACGCTCCTCAAGCGCTATTAAAAAGAGGATGCCATTATCTGCCCCTTTCTGCCCGATACCCCATTCATTAAACAGCTCATTTGCATAATATTCGACTGGTTCGCCATCAAGGGTAGTAATCGTAACGACTGCGACTTCTGCGGTAGTGTCTTCCTCAAGCTGGCTTAGCTGTGCTTCGAGTTGTGCACGCGCACTAGAAGAGAGTAATTCCGCAAAGTCATTTACGTAACCGACTGGGTTGGGGAAATCCTGGGCGAATACTACCCCACCAGCCCCTATTACTACAATCAGACAGAGCGTTAAGGCAAACCAGAATCGCTTCATCTAGAACTCGACCTTCGGTACTTGGTCAGCACCAGATACCGATTCGAAATATTCGTGTGCTGTGAAACCGAACATCCCGGCGAGCATATTCCGTGGGAATGTTTTTATAGCGGTGTTGTAATCGAGTACCATTTGATTGTAACTGCGGCGCTCGACGCTGATGCGGTTCTCTGTGCCTGTTAGTTCATCCATAAGAGTGGTAATAGCTTCAATAGAGCGCAGTTCGGGATAATTCTCCATGATAACCAGTAAACGGGCGAGAGCACCCTCAACCTCACCGCTTGCCATAGCTTTCTCGTCGGTTGTAGTCGCACCAGCGTAATTTGAACGGGCATTGGCAAGGTCTTCAAAGATAATCTTTTCCTGTGTCATATATCCCTTAACGGAATTGACTAAATTGGGGATAAGGTCATAACGTCGTTGGTATTGCGTTTCCACCTGTGCCCACTGTCCCTCAATTGTTTGTTCTTTGGTGACTAGCGAGTTGTACATACCCCAAAAGCTAGCCCCGATTGCCAGTATGATTACCAGGATGATGCCAAGCCATATGAAACCTTTCATCTGTTACCTCCACGATAAAGCAGTCAATTGTGGAAAAGCCCTTATTTTAAAAAATATACTTTCAGTGCGCTGGCGGGATTTACTGCCCATTATCCTAACCTTACTTCAAACCGAGTGTCAAATACAATTTTAATAATATGATGGTTTTCAAGTATCCTAATGTTGAAATTTGCGATATGGTAGAATGGAGTCTATGTTTGCTCTGATTGAGAATATTCAGCTGTGAGTACACAAGTCGCTTTAGATAAACTCGACCCAAGCCACCTGCCCGGTACTATTTACCAGTTGCTCTGGCCTGTGGTATTGCAGGAAGCCGCCTTCGGTATCTTGGCGATGGTTCTCACTTTCCTTGTCGGCAAATTCGGAGCTACGGCAATCACGGCAGTCGGGTTGAGCGAAAACATTGTTCATTTACCAGAAGTAGTTTTTGCTGGCATCAGCGTCGGTTCGACAGCCATTATCGCCCGGCACGTTGGTGCCCGGGAAATCGACCAGGTAGGTCGTACGGTCAGTCAGGCTATGCTGCTTTCTATAATTCTCGGTGTGATCTTTGCTGCCATCTGGTGGTTCCTCGCCGACTGGTGGCTGTGGGTATTCCGTGCCCAACCGGATGTCATTGCTTTGGGACGGGATTATATCCGCATCAATGCACCCTGCATTATCTTTTTCTTTATTCTATATGGCGGTGAATCTCTGATGCGGGGCAGTGGCGATACTCGCACGCCTGCGGTCGTTACCGTAACTGTCGAAGTTATTGGTACCATTTTGGCTTTTGTACTCATTCGTGGCTTCTGGATTATTCCAGCAATGGGTGTTCTGGGAGCCGCTATCGCCAGAGCTTCAGTTAGTTGCCTTGGCGCCGTCATTATCATGGTTCTCCTGGTTAGGGGGCGGGGTATTCTAAAATGGGACCTGCGTCATGCGCTGAAGTTTGATTTCGACACAATAAAACGTATTCTGAGAGTTGGCCTCCCTGCCTTCGTGGAACAGGCGCAGATGCGTGGCGCTATGAGTATCTATCAAATTGTTATTAGTGGTTTAGGTACTACGGTTTATGCGGCACATGCTCTGGCAATGAGGGTCGAGGAATTTGCCTTTTTACCTTCCTGGGGTTTCAGTATTGCCGCCACGACCATGGTCGGGCAGTGCCTGGGCGCAAAACGTCCTGACCTGGCAGAGAAATCCGCCACGCTAGCGATGCGTTACTGCCTGATTGCCATGGTTTCGATTGGCTTGGTTACTTTCTTTGCAGGTAAATGGTTGATTGATATTTTCATTGACGACCCAGAAGTCATTCGACTGGGCACCCTTGGTTTACAAATCTGGGCGGTGGCTATGCCCGGGATGGCAATTAATCAAACGCTCGCCGGCGGACTTCGTGGTGCAGGAGATACCCGCTGGGTGTTACTGCTTTCGACTATTGGCATGTGGACGATGCGGGTAGGTGGTGGTGTCTTACTCGTCTATGTATTTCACCTGGGAGCGGCAGGAGCGTGGGGTGGCGCAGTGCTGGACCATACGGTACGGGCTGTCATCATCTGGTGGCGGTTCCGTAGCGGCAAATGGAAAGAAATCAAGGTCTGATAAAATAGGACAGGGCTGAGAGTCTTGCCCCCAGCCCTGTTTCTTGTTCTGTTTACCTGAGAGTTAGTAATTATTAATAGTTTTCGCGTTCCCAGATGGATGCCATACCCTGGCCGCCACCGACGCACAGGGTCGTTAACCCAAAGCGACCACCAGTGCGTTCCAGATAGTTAGCCATCACGGCAGCCTGTCTGGTACCGGTCATGCCTAGCGGATGCCCGATAGCAACAGCGCCACCATAGGGATTAACCTTGGCAATGTCTGCCGGGGTTGCATTCATCTCGCGTATCCAGTAGAGCACCACGCAGGCAAATGCTTCATTGACTTCAAAGACATCGAAATCTGATAGCTTCATCCCGGTGCGATCCAAAATTTTCTTGGTGGCAGGCACGGGACCAATACCCATAACGGTTGGGTCGACACCTACTGCTACGGTATGACGGAAGGTCATCAACGGTTTGTAACCGAGTTCCTTCGCCTTGTCTTTAGACATCATCAGGCAGACGCCAGCGCCGTCACTTCGGGGACAGGAGTTACCGGCTGTAATCACGCCATCCTGGCGGTAGGCGCCCGGAAGCGTGGCGAGTTTTGCCAGGGATGATTCTTTTCTCGGACCCTGGTCTTTAGCGATGATTTCCGTGGAGCCATCATCGTATGTCAGTTTAATCGGAATAATTTCTTTTGCAAAATAGCCTTTTTCCTGAGCCGCAATAGCTTTCTCATGACTCGTCTGGGAGAAGGCGTCCATTTCCGGACGACCAATATTATACCGCCGGCACAGTTCCTCGGCTGTCATACCCATATCGTAAATCCACATCGGGATTTCAGGTGGGAGCATAGGCGCAAGTTCCTTGGCTTGTTTCCAACCCTCGGGATATTTTGCTTCTGCTTGTCCGGGAGGCATCATGGCTTGGGGACGACCCCCTCCGCCTCCGCCAGCACCGCGCTGACCAATCTGCCATGGCTGAACTGGGCCACGGCGGTCCATGGTCTCCAGACCGCCTGCAATAACGATATCCGCATCGTCATTAATAATGTAATGGGCGGCAACCGCAATCGCATGGGTAGAAGATGCGCACTGACGCGCAGTATCATTCCCAGCGACTGACTGTGGTAAGCCCGCCACTAGGACGATATTCCTCGTCTGGGCACCACTGATTGTAGCTGCTGAACCGATACAGACATCATCAATCAGTTTCGGGTCCAGTTTATTCCGTTCGATTACGGCTTTAAGTACGGGTAGGAACATGTCGACAGGACCGATTGTCCTGAATACACCGCGGTCGCCCGCTCTACCAACTGGCGCACGAGCCGCATCAACAAGGACTGCTTCTCTGATCTTTGTTTTCATTCTCTCTCCTCTTTTTTATTAACAAACACAAAATTAGAAGCACTTTTCCCGATAAGTATACATTCTGTGCCCATGTTAATGCAAGTAAGTGTAAGCGTCCATAACATATTGGACTGAACGGGAGGAATAAATTTATTCAGATAATAGCGCATTGGGGGAATCTTGCCAATTCCCCGGTGTGGTCTGTCGGTATTATACCAGAT
>Ga0299912_10000115_pt1 | contig 91206 bp, 93 predicted proteins | sample RVTome_2_FD_207667 | JGI IMG/M metagenome (GOLD analysis project Ga0299912, IMG submission 207667) | Soil microbial communities from uranium-contaminated site in the Upper Colorado River Basin, Wyoming, United States - RVT95D214 (version 2) ... | reverse complement strand
GTGGAATATGCGTCAATTATCAGGGATTCTGGTGGTGTACCTTCAACTTTCGCATCAACTCTCTCATAGCTGATCCCAAACTGAGTATCACGCAAAAACGGGTACTTTTCGTAAAGATATTCGTGTATTGCTGTATCCAGAATTTCAAACTCACTTGGGGTTATCTCCAAGATTTCTGCATTCTCGGATTCATTTGCTTCTGCATAAGTAGTCGCTGGCGGTGACGCGAAAAGAGTGAAAGAAACCAAGATAGCCGCTATTAGGGATAAAACTTTTTTATTCATTTAAAACTGCTCCTCATCAATTATTATTTCGGATATGATTTCCGCATTACCATCGTAGAAAGCAGCCCTTACAACCACTGGTGGATCTCTGAAGGTGGAATATGCGTCAATTATCAGGGATTCTGGTGGTGTACCTTCAACTTTCGCATCAACTCTCTCATAGCTGATCCCAAACTGAGTATCACGCAAAAACGGGTACTTTTCGTAAAGATATTCGTGTACTTCTTCATCAAGGATTCTGAACTCACGCAGAGACAAGCCCAAAGCAGAAGCAACCTCTCTGTCGGGATTAGGAGTTGTATTACAAGAGTAAATTCCCAGTCCTCCGCTAATCAGGACGATGAGTGCTATTACAATCAATAACCATTTTCTCTTAATCAATTTCCTCTCCTTGATTAATGCTCGTATTTTATCTCGGAAATTACAGAAACTTTTGCGTCACGGAATCTGAAGATGGCAGTAGGAGAAGGCATCATTACTCTCGCCTCAGCTTGCACAACTATTGAACCCGGTTTATCTTCTAGTTCCTCAAGCCTGGTATACACAATAGGATATTCCGTCCCCGGAAAATACTGTGAGAAATATTCGTGTACTTCTTTATCCAAGATACTGAACTCACTTGGTGTTAAACCTAAAGAAACAGCTAGTTTATCATTCCTTATTTGCTCCCAATCCACAACAACGCTGGCTTTATCTAACTCATAGATGAATTTTAGTATTTCGCTTCCGGCTCTCAGCCCCTTTTCATCACTACCAGCAATGACTAGTACGACTCTCTCACTATTCCAGGGATTGGATAGAATCTCAATGACCCCTTTGTTCTCTCCCGGATATGCATCTGTTATCATTTCAGCTTTATTTTTCTCCAGCACCTCGGTGAGTACTCTATTTGAACCTTTGATACCGATGAGGATTAAATTGTGATTCCCTTTATCTTTCTCGGTAACTTCGGCATCATTCTTGATTTCTGGTACATCCCCTTTGTACTTCGCTAAATCCGCAACGACTGCTTCAGCAGCTTCAGATTCTGTTGATGAAGCATTCTCACCAACTACTATTAAAGTATTCTTTTTGAAGGCTGAGGGATACTGGCTAAGCGCAAGCTCACGCTGACTTTGGAAGATATTACAAGAGCTAATTCCCAGTCCTGTGCCAATCAGGACGATGAGCGCTATTACGATTAACAACCATTTTCTCTTAATCAGCATATATATTCCTTATGACCTGCATATTCTGTTTATTGAATAAACGAATTTTAGGGCAGTTAGTTATCTCCTTAACCTATACCTAGAGAATCTAGGTATAGTGTAGAACTGTAATCTCCAATTGTCAAACCCACTGTTTGCGCACAACGTTAAGGTCCATAAACAGGAAAACTCCACAAGGCTGATACCTTACGGAGTTCTAGTTTTCGTTAAAATGAATTTACGGTACTATGTTTATTGTTTTGTAGACTTGCTCAGTATTCAATCACCATTAATTGCTTTCCGCTTTCCACCACCTGCTTCGCTGTTACCGAAATCTCTGTTACCGTGCCGTTAACCGGCGCCATGATGGGATTCTCCATCTTCATCGATTCAATATACAGGAGCACATCGCCTTCTGCAACCTTGTCTCCCACCTTGACCTCGATGCTGATAATTGTTCCCGTGATGGGCGCTTCGATTACTTCTTTAGCCATGATATAACTCCTTTATGGGATTCGACGTGTATGATTGTCCGGATAAAAAGAAAAGGGTGTTGTCCCCACTATAAGAAACCCCACCCTTTTCATACGCCATTATCTATCTGAAACTATACTTTACCTTCGCCAACCAACGCCGCCTCCGCCGCCTGCTTTAAAACAATATGTTCGTCTTCTACATCCGCCACTACAGTATCGCCCTTGCGGAATTCACTGCGCAGGATGGCTTCGGATAGCTTGTCTACTATCATATCCTGTATTGCCCGGCGTAACGGACGGGCGCCAAAGACTTCATCATAGCCCTTATCGCCGAGCAGGTCTTTAGCAGTATCCGTAACCTCAAGTTTGATTTCCTTTTCGGATAGTTGTTTGCCGACTTGATCGAGCATCAGGTCGACAATTGCACGGATATGCTGTTTATTAAGTGCGTGGAAGACAACTGTCCCATCTATGCGGTTGAGAAACTCGGGACGGAAGACCTTTTTGACCTCACCGAGCAGTTTCTCCTTCATCTTCTCGTATTCCACTTCACGGACTTTAGATTCATCGGTGCGAGACACAAACCCCATAGCAGAGCCCTTCCTGATAAGCTCTGCGCCTATGTTGCTCGTCATAATAATGATGCTATTGCGGAAGTCAACACGCCGTCCTTTGGCATCGGTCAGGTGACCGTCATCAAAAATCTGGAGAAGGATATTAAACACATCCGGGTGCGCTTTCTCGATTTCGTCAAGGAGGATACAACAGTAGGACTTGCGTCGTACTGCCTCGGTAAGCTGACCGCCCTCATCATAACCGACATAGCCTGGCGGCGCCCCGACAAGTCGGGAAACCGTATGCTTTTCCATAAACTCGGACATATCAAGGCGGATGAGCGCATCTTCACTGCCGAACATAAACTCGGCAAGCGCCCGCGCCAGTTCTGTTTTACCGACCCCCGTAGGTCCTAAGAAAATAAAGTTGCCGATGGGATGGCGTGGGTCTTTAAGACCGGCGCGCGCCCGTCTGACTGCCTTGGAGATGGTGTCAATGGCTTCGTCCTGCCCGATGATACGCTTGTGAAGCGCATCTTCCATGTGGAGTAAACGACCAGTCTCATCACTACCCAGCTGGGTAACCGGGATGCCCGTCCACATGCTTACCACCGTGGCAATATCTTCCGCCGTTACGACCGGTTGTTCCTGCTCTTTCTGCTCTACCTGCCATTCTTTTTCCAGGTTCTTAATTTTCTCTTCAATCTGTATTTCCTGCTGGCGTTTTTCCGCGGCGTAGTCATACTGCTGTTGCGCTAAAGCAGTTTCTTTCTCTTTACGGATACTATCCGACAGACGCTTGGCTTCTTTAAGCGTGATAGGTGTACTGTGTTTCTGAATTCTCACGCGGGAAGACGCTTCGTCAACGAGGTCAATTGCTTTATCCGGTAAGAAGCGGTCGGGGATATAACGCGACGCCAGTGTCGCCGCAGAACTCAAGGCTTCATCGCTAATCTTGAGCTTATGGTGCTCTTCATAGCGCTGTCTGATACCCTTGAGAATTTCCAGCGTCTGCTCAACCGTAGGTTCCTCCACGAGGATTGGCTGGAAACGCCGTTCCAGCGCCGCGTCACGTTCCACATGCTTGCGGTAATCATCGAGTGTGGTTGCACCGATGACCTGTAGTTGTCCGCGCGCCAGCGAAGGTTTTAGAATACTTGCCGCATCTACTGCCCCCTCGGCTGCCCCTGCGCCAACTATCGTGTGGAACTCATCGACAAATAAAACGCAATTGCCGGCTGTTTTTATCTCATCAATAATTTTCTTGAGTCGCTCTTCGAATTCGCCGCGGTATTTGGTGCCTGCCACGACCGCTGCCATATCAAGTGTTACCAGCCGCTTGTCTTCCAGCGTTTCCGGGACATCACCTTCGGCGATGCGGTGCGCCAGACCCTCAACAATGGCTGTTTTACCCACGCCGGGTTCACCGATTAAGGCGGGATTGTTCTTAGTACGACGGCTGAGAATCTGGATGACACGCTGAATCTCTTTTTCCCGTCCGATGACCGGATCGAGCTTGCCCGCTTTTGCCAGCGCTGTCAGGTCAGTGCTTAGCTGGTCTAACGCCGGGGTTTTACTGGTACTACGAACAGTGGCGGCGCGCGGTTGTTTCTGGGTATTCTGATTCATCATACGGGTGACTTCATTGCGCACCTGCTCAAGATTGATGCCGAAACTGTCCAGCACGCCTGCGGCAACACCACCACCCTCATGGAGCAGACCGAGCAAGAGATGTTCGGTGCCAATATAATTGTGTCCGAGGTGGCGCGCTTCGTCAATCGCCAGTTCAATAACACGCTTGGCTCTGGGAGTCAGTCCAATTTCGCCGGTATTCGGCTTGTCGCCGCGCCCGATAATAAACTCAACACCAGAACGCACTTTGCTTAGATTAGCGCCGAGACCAACAAGAACCTTAGCGGCAACCCCCTCCTCCTCCCTCAGTAGACCCAGAAGTATGTGCTCGGTGCCAATATAGCTGTGATTCAGGTGCTGTGCTTCTTCCTGGGCGAGGGTAAGAACCCTCCGAGCTCTCTCTGAAAATTTCTCAAATCGGCTCGCCATATATGCCTCCTTGAGGTCGCTTCATCAAAATTACTATCCCACCTACTATGAGTTAGGTAAGGATAAAAGCTTCCTGGCAGTGGCATATTTTCCACAAAGGGTTGCCCCCTCAGTATCGTCTGCGCTGAAGCGTTTCACTTCCGTGTTCGGGATGGGAACGGGTGGTGCCACTTCGCTCAAACCACCAGGAAGCCTATTTACTTGTTAACAATTCCGGAAGAGATTGCTTCCACTCCCGCCGTTGGTGAAATCAGATGCTCTTCCAGTCAGATTATGGTCTCAAAGCTATTCGCTTATATTTCTATCATACGGCACAAGAGCCTTGCCGTGCAAGAGACCATAAGTACTGGGGCGCTATGATGGTCTCAATTAATCCTAATTGTAGCATACGCACGCCGGAACGTAAAGACATAAGACAGAAATTTTTGCGTCTATTTTACAGATGAGCCAATTCTGATACGTCTTCGACTACCCCTATGGAGAGTCCCGAATCCAGATGGCTCAGTTAGCAATAGAGAGCGTAGCAGCACACACACGTTGGAACGTAAAGGCTCTTTATGAAATTGTTTATCAACTTTATCTCCCTTCATCCTCTTCACCGTTCAGGTAGCGGTGAGAAAAATTAAAAGAGGTTTCTGCCCCTCTTGGACTTCACTGCTCTTGATTATCTAAAATATTGACGAACCCTATACTCTGATTTATCCTATATACTAGAAACGACAGGTAGATTAGAAAATGTTATGAAGAAAATAAATTATGACCACATCCACAAACTTGTCAGAGAATACTATGTGCAACAGGTATTGCTCACTAAAGAATTATTCGAGTATCAATACGACGAATTGGAAAGAATAGATAATCCACGCGTTTTATCGCTGTATCACTTAATGCTCAGTATTTATCTAACAGGTAGTGCAATTAATCTGCTGACTCTCAACAACTACCTCGGCGAAAGCTACATGCTGGCGCGAGCCTTACTCGAAAAATTGATTAACTACATGTATCTTCTTGTTTGCGAAGAAAATGAATACAAAAAATACTTGAATTACACTAAGCAGAGGGGCTATAGAGTACTAAACAGAAGCTTTATAGCAGGAAACCAGAAGGTTGAGTTAAAGTGGGCAGGTTCCGTTAATTTAGATGATTATCCAGATTTAAAAGAAGCGGTAAGCCAGTTTACTAGTTCAAAGGGAAAGGCAGTTACTAGATGGACTTCGCTTTCGCTTGCAGACAGGTTAAACGTAATTGGAGAAAAAGCCACTATTAATATAACAGCATTGATGTATTCTATGCTTGGAATCTACGAAGACGCATCAGAAGCCTTACACGGAAGCCTTTATGGTACTACTTTTAACTATGGCTTTTTTGGAGGCAAAATACCTTCTAATACAAAGGAATTTGCTGAGACGTACAGAAATCAGATGCTTACCCTATTCTTTGCGCTTGGAACAAGCATTGCTTCTCTCATTGAAGTAATTTCCGTGGTTTATCCTACTGATAAGGTCAAGGATTTTGTAAGACGGTCCGGAATTAACTATGAAGCATTGAAAGAATATATAGACAATAATATTCCTAAGGGAAGGGGAGCAGGGGATACGGGGTGAGGGATTTACACCGGTATATAGATTGCTTCGCCTCATGCCTTTGTCGGGATCGCACGCAATGACAGCAGCGTAAAAGTCACAGTAAAACAAAAACCACGGCCAAACACCTTAAACCGTGGATTTTTCCTTTTACCAATACCAACTCTGAAACAGGTCAAGCCCTCGTCCATTAGTACCGCTAAGCTGAACACATTGCTGTGCTTACACCTGCGGCCTATCAAGCAGGTAGTCTACCTGCGGACTTACCCCCCGACGAATCGGGGATAGGAGATATTATCTTAGGGCATGCTTCGTACTTAGATGCTTTCAGCACTTATCACAACCAGACATAGCTAACCAGCTGTGCCCCGGGCGGGACAACTGGAACACCAGCGGTCTGTCCCTCTCGATCCTCTCGTACTAGAGAGAGCCCCCTTCAAATCTCCGGACGCCCACTACGGATAGAGACCGACCTGTCTCACGACGGTCTGAACCCAGCTCGCGTACCGCTTTAACCGGCGAACAGCCGGACCCTTGGGACCTGCTTCAGCCCCAGGATGCGACGAGCCGACATCGAGGTGCCAAACCTTGCCGTCGATGTGAACTCTTGGGCAAGATAAGCCTGTTATCCCCGGGGTAGCTTTTATCCGTTAAGCCACGGCCCTTCCACTCGGAGCCGTAGGATCACTTTGCCCGACTTTCGTCCCTGTTCGACTTGTAGGTCTCACAGTCAAGCTCCCTTATGCCAATGCACTCACTGAGTGATTTCCATCCACTCTGAGGGAACCTTTGGGCGCCTCCGTTACATTTTGGGAGGCGACCGCCCCAGTCAAACTGCCCACCTGACACTGTTCCCCAGCTTGCTCTGGGGTTAGAATCTAAACTCAACAAGAGTGGTATTTCATTGTTGGCTCCACCCCGACTTGCGTCGGGGCTTCATCGCCTCCCACCTATGCTACACATGCTAAGTCCAGATCCAGTGCCAAGATGCAGTAAAGCTCCACAGGGTCTTTTTGTCCTGTAGCGGGTAACCCGCATCTTCACGGGTACTTCAATTTCGCCGAGCCCCTCGTTGAGACAGCGCCCAAGTTGTTACACCATTCGTGCGGGTCGGAACTTACCCGACAAGGGATTTCGCTACCTTAGGACCGTTATAGTTACGGCCGCCGTTCACCGGGGCTTCGGTTCGCAGCTTCGGATTGCTCCTAACCACTCCCCTTAACCTTCCGGCACTGGGCAGGTATCAGCCCCTATACGTCAGCTTACGCTTTCGCAGAGACCTGTGTTTTTGTTAAACAGTCACTTGGGCCCGTTTAATGCTGCCCTGATTTCATTCAGGGCGCCTCTTCTCCCAAAGTTACGAGGCTAGATTGCCGAGTTCCTTAACGAGGGTTTACTCGATCACCTTAGGACTCTCATCCTAACCTACCAGAGTCGGTTTGCGGTACGGGCACTACTATTTCAACGGCAACGAGGCTTTTCTAGGCGGCATGGATTCAGACGAATTACATCGGGTCTCCCCTCAGTTTTCCTTCACCTTCAGCTATAACATCCGGAGTGGATTTGCCTGCCCCGGCATCGCCTTTGGTGAAGAACACACCATGTCCAATAGGTATGCTCTTCCTATCCTCCCGCGCCCCCCCTTTGCCTCAATAGCAGTGGTACGGGAATAATAACCCGTTGTCCATCGCACTACGCCTTTCGGCCTCGGCTTAGGCCCGACTAACCCTACGCGGATTAACCTTCCGTAGGAACCCTTAGGTTTCCGGTGGACGTGTTTCTCACACGCCTTTCGCTACTCATGCCAGCATTCTCACTTCCCGTCGCTCCACGACTGCTCACGCAGTGGCTTCACAGCGCGGGAACGCTCCCCTACCTTCCGATTTTGCAATCGGAACCATAGCTTCGGTGACGAGCTTAAGCCCCGTTAAATTGTCGGCGCACCACCACTCAACCAGTGAGCTATTACGCACTCTTTGAAGGGTGGCTGCTTCTAAGCCAACCTCCTGGCTGTCTAAGCGATAGTACTTCCTTTCCCACTTAGCTCGCGCTTAGGGACCTTAGCTGATGGTCTGGGCTGTTTCCCTCTCGACCATGGAGCTTATCCCCCACAGTCTCACTCCCAGACTAAAGCTCATGGCATTCTTGGTTTGATTGGAGTTGGTAGGATGCTATCCCCCGAGTCCATTCAGAGCCTTACCTCCATGAGCGACCATCTGAGGCTGTACCTCAATACATTTCGGGGAGAACCAGCTATTTCCGAGTTCGTTTGGCATTTCACCTCTATCCACAGCTCATCCCATAGCTTTGCAACGCTAATGAGTTCGTGCCTCCACTCCGATATTAACAGAGCTTCACACTGGCCATGGATAGCTCACCCGGTTTCGGGTCTAATCCGTGCGACATAACGCCCTGTTCGGACTCGCTTTCGCTGCGGCTCCGCAACTACAGTTGCTTAACCAAAGCCACACAGATTAACTCGCTGGCTCATTCTTCAATAGGCACGCCATCATCCCGACCGAAGTCGGGACTCTGACCGCTTGTTAGCACACGGTTTCAGATCTATTTCACTCCCCTCCCGGGGTGTTTTTCACCTTTCCCTCACGGTACTTGTTCACTATCGGTCATCAAAGGTATTTAGCCTTGCTCCGTGGGCGGAGCTGGTTCCCATGGGGTTCCTCGTGTCCCATGGTACTTAAGGACTGGTCAGGAGCCTTCCCCTTTCGACTACAAGACTTTCACTTTCTGTGGTAGCCCTTTCCAGAGACTTTCATCTAGGGTACGGTTGTTAACTCCTTGACTTATTTCAGGTTCAGTCTGACCGCCTTACAACACCATAACAACATAGGTCATGAAACCACTCAGCCGTTATGGTTTGGGCTGTTCCCCGTTCGTTCGCCACTACTAGGGGAATGTTTATTTTTTCCTCGGGGTACTAAGATGTTTCAATTCCCCCACTTACCTCCACCCAGCTTATGTGTTTGGCTGGGGGTATCCCGATTTTATCGGGATGGATTGCTCCATTCGGGTATCCCCGGCTAGGCTTGCTAGACAGCTCGCCGAGGCTTATCGCAGTCTTGCCACGCCCTTCTTCGGCCTTTGATGCCAAGGCATCCACCGTGCGCTTTATTCCGCTTGACCTGTTTCAGACTTGATATTGGCCCTATTCAATTTTTAACGTGCGCTGGACAAACTTAAGGCGGCTTGATGATTTGCACCAAGCCGCCTGGCTGGTCTTAACCACCAATTAGTTACTTTATGTTTGTCCGTTCATTGTCACTATTTATTCCTCTAGTGCCAACGATAACTATACCATGTCATCTCAGGGGTGTCAAGACCGTGTATGCCTTCAATCAGAGAGTCTGCTACTCAATCCTGAAAAATGTGTGTATAATGAGTGTATTAACACAGGCGCCGGCAAAGGAGGACAGATGGTCAACCAGGAAGCTATTAAAAAATCTGTATTATCAATTATTCAGGCGATTGGTGAAGACCCGAAGCGCGAAGGACTTGTAGAAACACCTCGCCGTGTTGCGGAAATGTATGCCGAGCTTTTCGCCGGTATGGATATGGACCCCCAAGAAGAGTTGCAAATCGGTTACGAACTCGGGCATCGTGAGATGGTCGTCCTGAAAGACATACCTTTCTACTCCATGTGCGAACATCACTTGCTTCCCTTTTTTGGTGTGGCACACATTGGTTATATTCCGGATGCCTCAGGTCGTGTCGTCGGTATCAGCAAACTGGCACGGGTAGTAGAAATCTTCGCACGCCGACCGCAGATTCAAGAAAGAATGACCACGCAGATTGCGGATGCCATCATGGAAGGCTTAAAACCACAGGGGGTAGCGGTGGTCTGTCGGGCGGAACATCTATGTATGATAATGCGCGGGGTAAACAAGCCGGGAACTAACATTGTCACTTCAGCGATTCGTGGGCTATTCCGCAGCCGGGCGGCCAGCCGCGCTGAATTCTTTTCGCTTATTCAGAACAAAGAATAGACTAATCGGACGAAGGGATAGGTTTGGGTTCCTGGAGTTTGACCTCTTTGCCACAGCAAGTAACCGAACCTGTGCCTGCTTTGATGCAAAGTATCTCAGTGCCGCAGACCTCGCACTTGTATCTCTTACCTAATTGACTTGCCACGAAACGAAGCCTCCTTGACCGCTTACTATTTCTTCAATTCCATCTGTTGACCGCAACAGGTAATAGCACCAGCACCTGCCTTGGTCACAATGAACTCACTACCGCATTTAGTACATCGGTATCTTTTACCAATTTCATTTGCCATATCTTGAACACCTTCCTGCAATTGTCCTCTGTGCATTTCAATTATATATTGCTGGTAAATTTAGCGTCAAGGTTGTGTACTTCGAATTTGCGACCCAGATTTGACACTTCCCCGCCAACGAATGTACTATTAGCTCAATACTGAAATTTCCAAGGAGCCTGATCCCTTATGGCGGAAACTAAAAAGATAGCCGTTGTTGGCTTTGGTAATATCGGTAGCGGTGTGGTGAAAGCCCTTTACGAAAAGGGTGTTGCCGGGCTAGAATTAGTCAAGGTAATTGATATTGACCTCGAGAAAAAGCGACCTGTAAGACTCCCCCAAAAAATGCTTTCCCCCCACTGGCAGACCGTTGTTAACGACCCCAAAATCGACATCATTGTTGAGCTTATCGGGGGTACTGAACCGGCAAAAACCATTCTTACACGTGCTATGGAGAAGGGTAAGGATGTGGTTACCGCCAACAAGATGCTCCTCGCTCAGGATGGACAGCGCCTTTTCTCACTGGCATCTTCTACCGGACGGAAGGTCGGATTCCGTGCCAGCTTCGTCGGCTGTCACTCGCTGATTCACGAATTTCAGCAGGCCGGCAGTGCCGCTAAAAAATTCCGCCGCATTTATGCGATTCTCAACGGCACTTCCAACTATATTCTCTCCACCATGACCAGGGACGATAAAACCTTCAAAGAAGCCCTTAAAGAAGCACAAGAAAACGGTTTCGCCGAAAGTGACCCATCAGATGATATTGACGGCACCGACACTGCCAATAAAATACGCATCCTCTTGAACCTCATCACCAATACCTATCATAAGGTGCCGGATTTTCAGGTAGAGGGCATTCGCAATGTGACTCCCCAGGATATTCAGTACGCCGGGGAGTTGGGTTATGCCATCAAGCTGGTCGGTGTGATTGAACAGATTGGTGATTCTATTGCCGTCGGGGTGCATCCAGCCCTAATGCCGCAGACATCTCTGCTCGGTTCTCTCCAGGGCGCTTACAACGGCACTGAACTTGAAGATGAGTATGGTGTGATTTCCGGACTGGTAGCGCCAGGAGCCGGGGTCTATCCTACCACTGACGCCGTTATCAAAGACCTCCTCGATATTGCAGAAGGTCGTCCCATACCTATGCCTGTTTCATCAGAGCCGTTAATTCTCGGCAGCACCGAGATGGCGGAACGGCGCTATTATTTGCGTTTCAGCGTCGATAATCAAGCCGGGGTCCTGGCGCAAATCTGCAATGTCTTCTGGAAATACAATATCAGCATCGCTGGGGTAATTCAGAAAGAGCCTGTTTCCAGTAAGTTTGTCCCGGTGGTTATGACCACTTACAGAGCAAGGGAAAAAGACATCCAGAGTGCCATAAGAGATGTGGACAAGCTGGGAGTGGTCAAAGCGGCAACGAGGCTCATCCGCATTCTCAGTGCCAATACGTAATTATCTAGCTCTCGCTCCCCTTATTCCTCGTAGCTTTCCAGATACGGAAACCAAAAACGAGAGTAATCCCTACCTGAATAACAATCAGGATATACCGCATCCATGCTGGCAGGATATCGACTGGCTTTACACGAAAAGCCACCGGAGTTGACCATTCCCCTATATTTGACGCGCCATCGACTGCACGCACACACCAGTAATAGTGAGTACCCCTGCGATTTGGCAACAGTGTCTCACCATTTCCCAGCGTACATTGAGAAGGAATCAAATCAGATTTCTCCAGTATTGGATGCAGGAAATCGGGTGTATGCGCAACCTGCAATGTATAAAAAAGCGGTTGACTGACGTCATATACGCCTTCCCAATCAAAGGTGATTGGTGCTGTAATCACAGCATACTGTTTCGGGGAGAGCGGTTCGGGTGGGGTTGGTGCCTCCGACTCCACGGTATAAACAGCCTGCCGGAGATTAATACCATCTGTTGCTGTAATAATGTGAGCTCCCGTGTTACTAATCGGCACAGTGAAAGTGCTGGTGAAAGCGCCGATGTCGTCCGTCTTCAGGATTAATGACTCTTGCGCATCATATTTAATGTTAACGGTACTCCTGACTTCGAAACCAGTGCCGGCTAAGGTCAATTTGGCGCCGACTTCACCCGCGCTCTTACTCAGGCTGATACGGGAGGTGATGACAATTTCTCCCCATTTCACTTCGCGGCTGACATCCTCCACTGCAACTAGGTATTTCCCAGCCTTCATCACCGGCACAGTAAATTTGGTATTAAAAGAGCCATATTTAGTAGCCTGGATTTTAGCAACTTCCCTATCATATAAATCAATGGAAATCTCGCTGTCGGCGTTAAAACCGGTGCCGCTTACTATGACATTATCGCCCGCTGCTACAGTCTGTGGTTCAATAATGATTTTTGAGATAATCTCAAATTCAGCAGTGGCATATTGACCGTTCTGATTTCGGGCGATAACACTATGTTTACCGCGTGGACTTTCAGGTATAGTGAATAGCAAATTACATTCGCCGGTTTCCCCAGTTGTCTGACTCCCCAAATGTAGAATTCCCCCACCTCTATAGTAACTGAAATTAACAGGTTCTCCCGCTTGGAAACCACGCACACTTGCCTGCACTGTGGTTAAGATTGTTCCTCCCCAGGTACTCAATCTGAGCTCCGGTGCTGGGACGGTAAAAACCTCTTCGGCGAGTATATTTCCCACCACACCCCGGATGCTAACTATGGCATCTCCTGGTTGTATGCTTTCAGGCACCTCGAAGACGACTTGAAAAGAACCTGATAGCGGTACAGACAATGCGGTCTTGGGTATCTCCGTATCATTGAAGAACACTTTAAGACTGTCACCCACGTAAGAGGCGAAATTGGAGCCAGCTATTGTCACTTTTGTCCCAGGGGCGCCTGATTTGGGATTAATAGAAATGGCTGGTGCCGCCGAAACAGACTGGGATAACAGGGTTGTTCCCAGCGCAGAAAATGTCAAAATACATACAATCGATTGAAGAAATAATCGGTGCTTCATATCAGGAATCTGCTCCAGGGTATCATTTGCTAATGGTACGATATACACTGAATGGTGTCAATGCAGAAGGTGATTATACACCTGCGTTGTTTTTCACCCTGCCCTGATAAATGCTATAATGAATTTCCGTTAGAAGTTGATACTTGAGGAGATAGGGAATGGACCCGATTGAGTTGATGTTTAATCCGGAAACGGTAGCCGTGGTAGGGGCATCAAATGACCTGAGCAAATGGGGGGCTGGGATTTTTTCCAGAGTACTGAGTTCCCCTTCTATAAAAAGACTCTATCCCGTTAACAAGCACCAGTCAATAGTGCAGGGAGTAAAGGCTTATCCCTCACTGCGCGACCTGCCTGAGCCAGTTGATTTTGTCGCCATTGTAATTCCTTATCCGGATGTCCCCCAGGTGATTCAAGATTGCGTAGCGCTTGGTGTCAAAACTGCCCTCATTATCACCGCCGGGCTGGGAGAAACCGGCGAAGAAGGCGCTCGACTGGAACGTGAGATTGTAAATACAGCACGGCAGGTAGGTATGCGCCTGGTGGGACCGAATTGCATGGGTCACTTCAATGGCATCAATGGCTTTTCCACCTTGCGGATGACTTTCCAGATTGAAAAAGGTGGCATCGGGGTCATCTCTCAAAGCGGTGGTTTCGCCATGAATATCCTGATGGCAGGCAGGGATATGGGTGTTGGTTTCAGCAAGTTCGTCAGTGTTGGTAACGAAGCCGACCTTCACTTTGAAGATTTCCTCGCCTACATGGCACGGGACGAAGATACCAAAGTCATTACCGGTTACATTGAGGGTTTGCGCAAAGGCAGAGAGTTCTTCCGTCTGGCGAAGGAAACCACCAAGAAGAAACCCATCGTCGTGGTTAAGGTAGGCAGAACCGAGGCAGGTGCAAAAGCCGCTAAGTCACATACCAGTGCCATCGCCGGTGCGGATATAATATACGATGCCGCTTTCAAACAGGCTGGCGTCCTCCGTGTCAACTCCGTAGAGGAGCTCTTCGATGTTGCTTCCGCTCTACTGCGACAACCGCTGCCTAAAGGCAACCGCGTAGGTATCATCACCAGCGGCGGAGGTTTCGGTTGTGTGAGCTCAGATGCCTGTGAGAGACTCGGACTTAAAATAGCGCCACTCAGCCGGGAAACAATTGAAAAGCTGAATAAAATCCTGCCTGACCGCTGGCCTCATGCCAATCCAGTGGATACAGTGGCTACCGGTTTTGGGAATGTTACCTACGATTGTATCTGGCCCCTTATGGAAGACCCGAACCTGGACTCTCTGCTCATCATTGGCGGTGTTGGTATGAGCGCTATGCTGCCCCAAATGGGTGCCGAACACATTAAGGCAATGTCATCTCAGACTGATAATCCAGGATTTCTCATGGATTTTGCCGAGCAAATGTTCGCATCATCCGCAATACAAGAAATGGCGGGGTTAGATAAACTCTTCGAATGCATAGATAAATACAAGAAACCAGTCATCATTTCTACCCCCGTCAATGAAACGATGCGTAGCTCCTCTGTATATCAGAAGCTCCAGAAAAACGGCGTGATGATGTATGGCACCCCGGAAAGAGCCGCCACGGTAATCGCTAAACTCACGGAATACAGCCGGTATTTAAATAACCAGTGAAATGGAATAAGCATGAGCACTGAATTATCCATCCCGGATTTACAGCAAATTGCCCGCAAACTCCGTCGTAACATCGTGACGATGATTGCCAGAGCGGGAAGCGGGCATCCCGGTGGCTCGTTATCCGCTGTGGAAATCCTCACGACCCTCTATTTCCACGTTTTACGACATGACCCCGCCAATCCCCATTGGCAGGACCGCGACCGTTTTATTCTGAGTAAAGGTCATGCCGCACCGGTGCTGTATGCCACGCTGGCTGAATGCGGTTATTTCCCAACTGAAGAACTGATGACCTTGCGAAAGCTGGGGAGCCGACTCCAGGGGCATACCGACCATAATATCCCGGGCGTGGAAATGTCCGCCGGTTCGCTGGGGCAGGGTTTGTCCTTCGGCATCGGGTGCGCGCTGGCTGGCAGACTCGATAAGAAATCATACCGTGTCTATGTTCTAACAGGCGATGGGGAATGTGATGAAGGTCAGGTCTGGGAAGCGGCAATGGCGGCGGCTCATTTCAAGCTGGATAATCTGGTGGCAATAGTGGATAGAAATGGTCTTCAGATTGACGGTTGGACAAAGGATGTTATGAACACGGAGCCCATGTCTGACAAATGGCGGGCTTTTGGCTGGCATGTTATTGATATTGACGGGCACGATTTCAACCAGTTGATTGAGGCTTTTGAACATGCTAAAACCGTGAAACATCAGCCGACCGCTATTATCGCCCGCACAGTTAAAGGCAAAGGCGTTAGTTATATGGAAAATAATGCCGATTTCCACGGCAAAGCACCCAATCCCGCACAGCTTGAAATCGCTCTGAAGGAGTTAGCCTGAAGATGGCAAAGACCGCTTCGCTACGTGATGCTTACAGCAAGACATTGGTTGAGCTTGGCAAGGAAAATCCTGATATTGTAGTACTGGACGCCGACCTATCTCACTCCACTATGACTCACTACTTCGCCAGCCAGTTCCCGGAGCGATTTTTCAATTGCGGCATCGCGGAACAGGACCTGATGGGCATTTCCGCAGGATTGGCGGCTTCGGGGAAGATACCGATTGCCAGCACGTTCGCTGTCTTTGCGCCGGGACGCTGTTTCGACCAGATGCGCGTATCAATTGCGCAACAGCACCTCAACGTGAAAATTGTCACCACGCATGGTGGTATCACCGTTGGCGAGGATGGCATGTCGCATCAGTCGATTGAAGATTTAGGTCTGGTATGTTCTCTGCCGGGATTCACGGTAATCGTACCGGCGGATGCCATTGAAACCGCGCAGGCATTAAGAGCCGCAGTTGCGCACAAAGGTCCGGTATACATCCGACTGTGCCGTCCTGAAGTGCCAATCGTCAACGATGAAAGTTACCGCTTTGCCATCGGGAAAGCTGCACAGATGCGACAGGGCACGCAGGCGACCATTATTGCCATGGGACTGATGGTAGCTCCCGCGCTGGAAGCCGCCGATAGGTTGAGACTGGATGGAATCAATTGCCGCGTACTGAGCATGTCTACGCTCCAACCAATAGATGCACAGGCAATTGTCCACGCCGCCGCCGAAACGGGTGCTATCGTCACGGTTGAAGAGCACCTGGAGCATGGCGGACTGGGTAGCATTGTCGCGCAGGTGGTTGCCCGCACCCGTCCGGTGCCCATTGAATTCGTGGCGCTTAAAGGATATGCTGAATCGGGCAAACCCACCGAATTGCTCGAGAAATACGGACTGAATGCTAAGAACATCGAGCGGGCGGTGCGGTCTTTACTTCTGCGCAAAGCGACTTAGTAAAAAATAATACTATGAAGACATAGCTCCAGAGGTTAAGATGATAGTTAATGAAACAGCCAGCATATTCATTACAATCATTTTGGCTTACCTTCTTGGTTCTATTCCAACGGCACTCGTAGTATCTACGCGAACCAAGCATCTAGACATACGTAGCGTCGGGGACGGCAACGTGGGGGCGCGTAACACATTTCATGAGATAGGACCTAAATTTGGAGTGATAGTTGCTGTTATCGATTTTACCAAGGGTGCACTATCTGTTTTTCTTGCGTATATTCTGGGCTTAAGTCTAGGGTGGCAGATGCTAGCTGGTATTGCGGCTATTTTAGGCCATGACCTTCCCGTTTTTGCCAGTTTCAAAGGAGGTCAAGGGACTGCTACATCCATAGGCACGATGCTGGTTTTATGCTCTGTACCGACTCTCATCGGTTTAGCGACCTATGGGATTTTGTACTTGATTATTAAGCGCTCAATCGTAAGTCTTGGTTTCGGTGGAGCACTCATAGCACTCATTCTCTGCATTTCTCACCAATGGGTGCTATTTGGATATGTGGTACCCGTATTTCTATTTATTCCCATCAAACGACTTATTGATAGCCCCCGACGAAAATCTATTGAGATGGTAAAAAGTAGTGGAAGTTGAAAGCGGTGATTAAGCTGTACCGGCGCTGGCAGTCTTCTGGACGCGATTCCTGTTGAAAAAGTGTGTGATTCCCACCAGACATGCCAGTCCGATGGCATAGATTACCAGCAGACTAGAGACGTCCAGCCACCAGCATACCGGCAGCAATCCGATAAATAACACGGCGCTGGCTACAATCACGTTTTTCACGAGCAGAAGGGTAATAATTGTCGGCAGGGTCATGACAAGCATCGGGAGGGGTATCAGCGCAAACAGAACCCCGATGGTCGTGGCTTCTCCCCGCCCTCCCCGAAAACGTAGAAACAGGGGCCAGTTATGTCCTGCCACGACCGCCACGCCGGTCGCCAGGACGACCGTCTGAGACACATCCATTAGCTGGGCGGCGAGGACAGCGAGCAGACCCTTGGCGGCATCGATGAAAAAGATGAGTATGCCGATGCGGTGGCTGATTTCGTGGTAGGCGTTGCGGGCGCCCATATTACCATCGCCCAGTTTACGGATATCTTTCCCGATGACTTTCTTTCCGAAAACATAAGCGGTGGGGCAGGTGCCCATCACATACCCGAGCAGGACCATTAACCACTGGGTCATGTTGTGAAGCCTTCAGTTCCGATTCGTTCCTCATGCGGAATCCCGTATGACGCTAAGAACCGGGACTTTCAGTTTTTAGAATTTATATGTTGGTGCCGGGAGAGGGGATCGAACCCACACACTCTTTCGAGCGGAGGATTTTAAGTCCTCTGCGTCTGCCAATTCCGCCATCCCGGCACGCTAGATTATTGTATCGCTTCAAGTGTTGTGCGTCAATCCAATGCAAAATGACGCTTTAACGGTAGATTTCTAATCCGGCGGGAGCGTATATGTACTGGATTTTTAATCAGCTCGACTAAACGCCGTATATATAACGCTTTTAAACGCGGATGGAAATTTCATTACTTTTAAGTTTGCGTATCTTTATCTTCGGCTCCTGCTAATTTCCCCATTATATGCTGTGCCACAACTACGAGAAACAGCACCGCAAACATGATTTGAGTATATTGTATTAAAGAGGTACTCTCTTTTTCCATAGGATTAGCTATCATCGCTGTAACACTGTAATGCACATTTTTCCACATCGAAATTGTGCCGTATACGTATCTAAAGAACGTTCCAATTATGCATATTTCTACGTAACCGACGAAAGCAAGCACAAGCGACCTGTTGATACTTATCGCTTCCCACCTGCTTTTTAATACGAACTGGGATACCCATGACTGGAATATATCAAAAAGGCGATAGCAGAAAAGACCAACAAAAGTATTTACCAAGCACACGTCGGTATTGTATCTGATATTACATACCGCAAACCAGATGGTCACGAGTAGTTCGATACACAGCCATACAATCACATATATGTCGATGCATCGATAGGGACGTAAATCAAAGCTATCAATCTGCTTTTGCTTTTTACTAGTTCCTGATATCCATTTTGAAAACGAAAGTAAATAACAAACCGCAATAATATACCGTAGCCATGAGAGAATGAAGCCCGCTGTCTGTATTTTTGGTTCATTCGTTTTTATTTGCTCTTTTCTTCGTTTAATAATCTGCTTCTTTATATCATCCCATTCCTTTTTATTGTTCTCGTAGATTTTACATTTTAATTCGATATTCCATTCATTACAATAACAATTCCATGTTTCAGATACCCATTTTTTAATTCTTTGCATCATATCTGCACCTCTGTAAATTGTGCATTTACTCTACGTTAATTATTTAATTGTGTCAAGAGATGATTGCTCTATAAAGCTTCAAGCTATCCTCGAACTTAACTGACCTGGTTTACCTCATTTCTAAGCTTGTCCACCTGGTTGTTGCCTCTTACAGCGTTGTGGACATTACTTAAGTTATTTCTAACTTATTACTAATTCTCTATTTACTATTACTGCTGGTAAATTAAAATCATGTTACTAGAACATAATACCTTCCAATATTCCGCATTATATGTGATGGTATTTTTATCAGAATAACAAAATGAGATAAATAGGATAACTAATTGAAGAATGACAGAAACTCCCTTAATGACCAATCTGACAAGATCAGGGAGAATCTATACGGTGAGATTCCTCTTTGGTTAGAAGAAGCTATAGAACAGAAGAATCCACGGCTTACCCTGGCTTTGGCAGATTCCATTTTGTTAGTGTACGACGATTTAGATAAAAAATTGTTGGACCTTACCAGATTAAACTAACTGACTAAAGATAGAGACGCGAGCTATGTTTGGTAAGAAAAAAATAAAGACACCAGAAGAAAAGAAAGCGGTTTGCCGAGAGTGTGGTTTCGATTGCCGCGACAAGTCAAGCTTAGAAAGGCATATTAACTGGGTTCATCCCACCATAACCTACATGAATAAATACTAGATTGTATTGCAGTTATCATCAACAGAGCATCTTTAGGCTTAAAGCTTTCCCGCTGCTTTCAGATGGTCATATACGGACTTGCCGACAGTACCACTCGGCGATCTCCCAGCCAACAATTCCTCTGCTTCATGCTTTATCCAATTCCAGTCTAGTGATGAATCTTCCTTTTTCATGTCATCAAAAATTGCCCTGACAATCAGTTCTGTAGCCTTGTCCATAGTTCCTCCCTTAACCCCTCTGAAAATTTGATTATTGGGCTTCCAGTCTATCGGTTACTTGTCCCCAAATCTATATGTATCATTGGCTTCAGGTTGGGACTTCAATCTCAATCTAGACCCTGGTTATGCGTTTGTCAATATCCCCAAAATCCCGGTTTCGTATTTGGCGCAGTTCAACCAATATTTCAAGCCTTTCTTACTTATTACATGCGGGTTTATCCTTGCTTCTTGAGGCGCTTCCGGGGTTCTGGCTCCGGTATCAGCCGGCGGAAGTCCTTGAAATCTGAAGGACTGCCTGTCTTAATTTCGTGTGATTGAGGGTCACCTTCCAGAGATGCAACCTTAGACATCGAAACCTGGGGTTCTGGAATAAAAACGTCTAGTTTCCAAACATCCGTGCCATCGGTATACCATTTCCCGATATCCTCAGTTGTGATATTAGACTTACGGCGGCGACTGACTGGTTTTACTTCTACTTTCGGTGGATGGCTTAGTCGCTTTTTAGGGGTATTTACTACTGTTGATTGCTGTTTATTGACTTTTTTTGCTTCTTTAATTTCCATATTCTCTCCTCTATTGTCTTGCCAGTGTTTGGGATTTAAGCCGGCTTTCTTGATAGCTTCGTCTTTGGTCTTGCCTTCAATTTCAATCTCATTATCCCCGACTTTTAATATGAACTTAGTCATTTTACTTATCCATCACCGGGTTGAATGTCCCGACAATTTTTAGCTCCGGGAAGTATCCCCAGCCGTATGATAGCATAAGTATTGTATTTGCGGAATTCGGGGTCAACTATACCATTTACAGCTGTTTATCTAAATCAGGGCTTCGTATTTAGAGGTGTGCCTATTACAATACCATTAGAATGGTTAAATTACACCATCATATTTGCTCACGACTTGCCATGATTGCCGTGGAGCCTGTAACAACATTTATCAATACTCTCCTCCTCATTGTACAATCTCATTGTACAATCTAAATTATCCATATTTGATGCCCTGTAGTAGTTCAGATAGATAGGTGACACTATATAATGGTGTCATGAAGATAAGAAACGCTCTTGCTACGGGTAGCCTTACCATAGGGAAACGGATCGGTGATATATCTCATGAAGCCAGTAATCGGCTGAAGTGGTTCGATTACTACCGTGCCCGCGGTAACAACGCTCGTTTGACCTGCCGGCATTTCGGCATCTCCCCGCAGACTTTCTACCGGTGGTTTAAACGGTATAACCCGAATGATCTGAAGACGCTGGAGAGCCGTTCTCATCGTCCCAAACATGTCAGACTGCCCACCTACTCAACGGAACTGGTCAATGCCGTCCTGAGACTACGTGAGGCATATCCCCGGTGGGGGAAGGAGAAATTGGCGGTGTTACTGCGGCGGGAGAATATATATGTCTCGACCTCGATGGTCGGCCGGATACTGAAGCGTCTTAAAGCCAGAGGTGTTTTACGCGAGGCGATACCGAATTACATTTCTGTCTGGAAACGACATCCCAAGCGTCCCTACGCCGTGAGGAAGCCTAAAGAATATCCCATCACTGTCCCTGGTGACCTGGTGGAGTTGGATACATTAGACGTGCGCCCCTTACCCGGGGTAGTGTTTAAACACTTTTCATCTTACGATGTGGTCTCCAGATGGAATGTCGTCGGCATATACAGACAGTCTACGGCCACGACTGCCAAGCATTTTCTGGATGATATGGTCACACGCTCCCCGAATGAGATTAAAGCCATACAAATCGATGGTGGCAGTGAGTTTCAATCTGTTTTTGAAGAGGAATGCCAGAAACGCGGTATCAAGCTGTTTGTCCTGCCACCCCACTCTCCTAAACTGAACGGTGGGGTGGAGCGCGCTAACCGGACGCATACCGAGGAGTTTTATGAAGTGACCGATAGCGACTTTGAGCTGGCAGATATTAGAACAAAGCTGTTAGAATGGGAGCAAATATGTAATACTTATCGCCCTAATCAAGCCTTGAACTACCTTACCCCTCAGCAATTCTTAGAACAAAATATTAAGGAGGTAAGGTGTCACTAATCTACCGAACGAGTACACGCCCTTGACACCCACTACTGCGGGGGATATACTGGTGCCGCAAGAATATGCCGAAGATGCGAAGCAAATACTAAAAGGGGATACCTCTTCAGAGCCAGCCTAAGGTTTGCCGCAACGGTGGGATTGGGAAAACGCAACTCAAAAGACGGACATAATCAATTCCACAACAATTAATAAGAACAAAGTGATATCAGACTCACTTATTTACTAAAAACACAAGGAGGTTATCAATGGTTGTTTGGATCATACTAAGCATAGTCGTCTTCTTATTCCTGGTCGGGTACCTTTCTCTAGCCATCAAGACCATAAGACCTACGGATAGGGGTCTTATCGAGAGGTTTGGAAAGTATAGGAGATTTGGAAATCCTGGTCTTATCTGGATCATACCTCTTGTGGAGCGCCTGATAAAGATCAACATCACGGAAATGATGGTTGATGCCGGTGGTCAGGAAATCATAACCAAAGATAGTCTGAACGCCCAGGTGGATGCTCAAGTGTACTTTAAGGTTAAATCCGACGAAGCAAACGTGAAGGCTTCCGAGTACAATGTCTATAACTACAAGATTCAGATAGTAGCCTTGGCCAGAACCACCCTAAGGAACATAATCGGCACGATGAATCTGATGGAAGCCAATAGTGAGAGAGGCAAGATAAATAAATCCCTCTACGACCAACTCACTGTTGAGACCCAGAGTTGGGGAATTGAGATCGTCAGAACGGAGCTGAAGGAGATCAATCCTCCCAAGGGGGTGCAGGAGGCCATGAACAACGTAGTAGTTGCTAATAACCAGAAGGTAGCGGCTGTCGACTTTGCAACTGCTACAGAAACGAAGGCAGACGGTGAGAAGAGAGCCAAGATCAAGCAGGCTGAAGGGGAGAGGCAAACCCTTATTCTACAGGCTGAAGGTCAGAGACAGTCTAAGATACTAGTGGCAGAAGGGGATGCTCAGGCTATTAAGTTGGTAAATGAAGCGGCCAATGCCTACTTCGTAGGTAATGCCCAGTTACTTAAGCAACTTCAGACCGTTACAGAATCCCTTCAGAATAACTCCAAGATTGTCATACCTACCGGACAGTCGTTGGTTAATGTAGTGGGTGACCTTTCCGGAATAACGGTTAAAAAGTAACAGGCTGAAACCAGGGAGAAATCCCTAGTCTGACCTTAACGGTACTAGAGCATTCTCAAACCAATGCTAGAAATCTACCATTTAAGCAGATTGACCTCCCCTCTCTCTAACTGGTACAGTAATGAGGCATGGAACAACCTGCACAACTTCACGAGACCACCGAACGGTTGGGCACCGACCCTCTCGGTAAGCTACTTTTCCGCTTGAGTCTGCCCAGTGTCATCTCCATGATGACCATATCCATGTATAACCTGGTAGACATATTCTGGGTGGCAAAGTTGGGACATCAATCAGTAGCTGCCCTGACCGTTATTATGCCCTTCTTTATCTTGTGTTACGCCGTGGGTGTAGGCACCGGTGTCGGCGCTAACGCATTAGCCTCGCGGCGCTTCGGGGAAAGAAAAGTCGATGAGGCTAACCGGGTTGTCGGTCAGTGTTTCTTCTTATCGCTGGCAATCGGTATTGTCTTCCTGCTGGTGATGAACCTTTTCCCCAGAACAATCCTTACCATTTGTGGCGCCACACCGGACATTATGGAGCTTGCCACACAATATCTGACGGTTTTTGGCTGGGGTATACCATTCCTGTTGATGCAGATGATCGGGCGCAATATTTTCCAGGCATCAGGGGACGCTATTCGCCCGATGGTCTTTGTTATCTTCGGTCAAGTATGCAACCTCATCCTCGACCCGTTCTTAATCTTCGGTTGGTGGTTCTTTCCTGAGATGGGAGTCGCCGGCGCGGCACTGGCAACCGTATTAGCCAATATTCTCAGCGCGGGACTGGCAGTCTTCTATATTGCGGCAGATAGAACTACTTACCACTTAAAACTACGTCACTTACTGCCCAACCTGCCGGCGATTGTGGCTATTTACCGTGTTGGGCTCCCGACAATGCTAATGAACTCGACGGAAAGCATTGTCTTTGCCCTGTTCAATAACGTTGTTGCGGGTTATGGGTCGCTGGCACTGGCAGCAATGGGAATCGCCGGGCGTATCAGTGACCTTGCTTTCATGTTTATCGAGGGAGCATCACACGGACTTTTACCCATCATCGGCTATAGTCTGGGTGCGAAACTATGGAAACGACTCTGGAGCGCTGTGAAGCTTGCCAGTGTCAGCCTGGCAATAGTGATGGCGGTGATAACCATCGGTATGGAAGTATTCACGCCACAAATCATACGACTCTTCAATCAAGACCCAGCGCTTCTGGAGATTGCCGTACCGGGTTTGCGTATCTTTATTGTCTCGATGGTTCTCATCGGTCCCACGATTATGTTTATCACCACTTTCCAGGGCTTGTCCAGAGGTAAAGATGCGATGGTGCTATCATTGATGCGACAGTTTATTTTCTTTGTCCCGGCGCTGTATATTCTTCCCCGTTTTATGGGCTTGACTGGGGTCTGGTTATCATTACCGCTATCCGATATCCTGGGTTTCACCATCTCAGGGTCATGGTTGTATCTGGAATACACACGACAGAAGAAAAGCGGGTTGTGGACCGAACCGCCACGTTAAAAGTTACGTTATATTAGTGAGGAGGTGGTGTATGCGTAAACTTATTGGAATTTCACTTGTCATCGCTGTAATTTCACTGCTCATCGGTTGCACAGGTAGTGACACAGTCAAGGCATCTCTTGATGAGGAATTCACGCTTGCCATCGGGGAAAGCGCCAGTATTTCCAGCGAGAATCTCAAAATCAAATTCTTGGATGTTACAGCGGACAGTCGCTGTCCGAAAGATGTCCAGTGCATTCAGGCAGGTAGTGTAAGTTGTGATATTGAAATTACTAAAGATGGCGTCAATTATCTTGTTCACCTGAAACCAGTGGAAATATGGCGTAGTGATTGGGGAAATACTTTTCAGAATTATTGGCTACTTTTTGATGTTTTACCCTATCCTGAGGAGGGTAAGCCAATAGCAAAGAATGATTATCGTTTACTACTGACAGTGAAAAATCTACCCATATGAGGTTTTACCTTTTGAGATAAACTCCTTAACCCTTCGCTCGAAAACCACCCGTGGAATCAGGACGCGGTGCTGACAGGTGCGGCAGACCATCCCGATATCCGCACCCACCCTCACCACCTCCCACACATCGCCACCGCAGGGATGCTTCTTTTTCAGACGCACCATATCCCCCAGCCTGATTTCCATGACCACGGTTAACCCTTCAGTTCCATTCAGGACAAGCCCTTCGCTTCGGCAAGGTGCTTGTTGATTTCATCACGTAGGGCTTGCGCGGCACGGCGGGCGGCAATAGCGAAATCGGCGCCCCGGGAAGCATAGATAATCTGTCGCGCCGAATTGATGACAATCCCCCGCAGGTTCTTGTCAACCCCGTAATGCACCGCCAGGTTTAAATCGCCACCCTGTGCCCCCACTCCCGGAATCAAAATGACCATGTCCGGGTGAGCCTGTCGGATGGCTTTCAACTCTTCAGGGTAGGTAGCGCCGACCACCAGCCCGACATTGTGATTGGTATTCCACTGGCTGGCTTTGAGCGCCACGACTTCATAGAGCGGTCGCATTTTGCCTTCATATTGGCATGGGAGTGATTGAAAGTCGGCAGCACCCTTATTTGAGGTGCGGCAGAGAATGAAAGCGAATTTTTCTTTGTTCTTGAGAAATGGCTCCACCGAATCGAATCCGAGATAAGGACTGACGGTAGTCGCATCCAGACCAATCTGCTCGAAAAGTGCCTTTGCGTAGGCCTCGGACGTGTTGCCGATGTCGCCCCGCTTGGCGTCACCTATGACAGGAATGGTTTTTGGAACATATTGGACGGTGCGGTACAGGGCATCCAGTCCTTTTTCTCCCTGCGCTTCATAGAAGGCGAGATTCGGCTTATAGGCGCAAACCAGGTCGGCGGTTGCGTCGATGATAGCTTTATTGAAATCGTAAACACTTATGCCGGGTGGGATTAGCTCCAGACTGGTATCCAACCCCACACAGACCAGACTCCGGTTTCTATCGATTGCCCCGTTTAACTTTTCGATGAATGTCATTTTTTCTCTCCGTTACAATAATCGGCAACCTGATATTAGCAATGCGGTGGGGTAGCGTCAAGAGCCTTTATCAGAATATAATGAGACAGGATGGAACGAGAACAATTCGAAGAATTGGTGGCGCGGGCTGTTGAGCGTCTGCCGGATGAATTCCTCGACCGGCTGGATAATATAGAAATCCTGGTAGAAGACCGCCCGACAGCAACACAAATGCGCAAATCAAGAGTGCCAAAAGGGAATATCTTACTCGGGCTTTATGAGGGCGTGCCGCGCACCCGCCGGAGTAGTGGCTACGGGATGGTCCTGCCGGATAAAATTACCATTTTCCAGATTCCTATCGAGGCGACGTGCCGGAATGATGACGAGATTGTTGCGGAAATTAAGAGGGTGGTCCTTCACGAAATCGCCCACCATTTCGGCATCGGTGATGAGCGCCTGCGGGAACTGGGAATGTAACTGAGAATAATTCAAAAGTCATAAGTCAGAACTCAGAACCACAAGCAATAACCACAAACTACAATCTGGTGTGCAATTTGTTTATACAACTAGCAGGTGAATGTATTTACTCGCAGATTAATCAATGATATACTAACGGCAATGCTGGAAACCAAAATAAGATTACTTGAAGATAGTCCTGACCTCATTGTAATTAAGGAGTCTCTCAGACCCTGGCAATGGGGAGGGTTTTCTTTCAACCTTGCTTCAGTAACTTCGATTCTAGTTTTTCTGGTTATGATGGTAGGCAAGGGGAACAGTAAGGTCTTATTCGAAAGAGCTTATCAAGCCGTCACGTTGAATAGCAGAATTCTATTTTCCCGCAAGCAGAAAACAATACAATTTGCAGAAATAGAGAAAATTTCATTATCCCCGTGTAAGATGACCCGTGCCGGCGATAATGCAAACCCAAGTCTTGCCACCTTGTCATTAGACCTGGGAGAGCTGTTTCTTACCCTATCTGATAAATCAAGTGTGAAAATAGCTACTGCTTACTGGAGTGATAAAGAGATAAGGGTGCTCGGTAAAAAAATCGCTGAACTACTCGGAAAGCCTTTTATCATTAATGAGAGAAATAATCAATAGTAAATAAGCTAGTACTTATCTCTTAACAAGATGAAACACCTGCCAAATTAGACAATATTCGTTGTACAATAGCTTTGATTCTTAAGATTTGCGCTTTGAGATTTTTATGGTATACTTGTGCAAATATCATTGCCTGAACTAGAAAGGGAGGGGATTTTTGAAAAGAGCCGACGGTCGTGGTTACGACCAGTTACGGCCTGTTAAAATCACCACCGGCTACCAGAGTTTTGCCGAAGGCTCAACGCTGATTGAACTGGGTAAAACACGCGTACTCTGCGCCGTCACCTGCGAGGATAGAGTCCCGCCTTTCCTCCGTAATAGCGGCACAGGTTGGGTCACCGCCGAATACTCCATGTTGCCCCGCAGTACCCTCACCCGCACTGAACGCGATTCCGGACGGGGTGGCATCTCCGGGCGGAGCCATGAAATCCAGCGCTTAATCGGGCGGTGTTTACGTGCCGTGACGGATATGACCGCTTTCGGCGAGCGCACCTTCATTGTCGATTGCGACGTCCTGCAAGCAGATGGAGGCACGAGAACCGCCTCTATTACCGGCGCCTACGTGGCGCTCTACATCGCTATGGAAAAACTGGCGAACATGGGGGTTATCCATGCCGTCCCTCTGACGTGTGCGGTTGCCGCGACCAGTATCGGCGTGGTGCACGGCTACCGATTCCTGGACCTTTGCTATGATGAAGATGCCAACGCGGAAGCTGATATGAACGTGGTGATGACCAGCCGCGGCGAGTTTGTGGAAATCCAGGGCACTGCCGAAAAGAAACCATTTAATAAGGAGAGCGTTGACGTCATGCTCGCCCTGGCGGAGAAAGGTATCAAGGAATTATTCGCCATTCAGCAGACGGCAATAGAGTCAGCTAGAAAACGCTAATTCCTAAACCCGTCAGGGTCTCACATGCCCGTTGCCGAATATAATCCACTTGTAGCTGGTCAACTCTTTCAATCCCATCGGTCCGCGCGCGTGCATCTTCTGCGTGCTGATACCCACCTCCGCCCCCAGCCCGAACTGCCCCCCGTCCGTAAAGCGCGTGCTGGCATTGACATAGACGGCGGCGGCATCCACCTCATTGAGGAAGCGCAACTGGGCGCTATAGTCCTCGGTGATAATGGCTTCGGAATGTCCGGAACCGTAGCGCGCGATATGCTCCAGCGCCTCATCCAGAGAACCAACGACCTTGACTGCCGCGATGAGTGCCAGGAACTCCTTGCCCCAGTCCTCGCGTACCGCCGGCTTGAGTTTCAATCCGCGTTTTGATTTCAAAATCGCCAACGAGGTTTTATCGCAGTGCAGTTCCACGCCCGCCTTTGCCAGTTCCTTTGCCGCCAAAGGCAGGAAACGCTCCGCGACGCCTTTATGTACCAGAATCGTATCGAGCGCATTGCACACGGACGGTTTTTGCACCTTGGCATTATAGACAATGGGTACGGCTTTATCCATATCTGCTGTGAAGTCGATATAGGTATGGCATACCCCGATACCACCGGCAACCACCGGCATGACTGCGTTCTTAACAACGAACTTGATGAAACTTTCACCACCGCGCGGTATCATCAGGTCGATATATTCACTCATCTCGAGCATTTTGCCGACGAGGGCACGGTCGGTATTGTCCACAAACTGCACAGCGCCTTCCGGGACACCGGCTCTATAGACTGCATCCTGCACGAGCTTAGCCAATACGAGGTTGGAATGGAAGGCTTCTCTCCCACCCCGCAGAATGACAGCATTGCCCGATTTCAGACAGAGCACTGCAATGTCGACGGTAACATTAGGACGGCTTTCGTACATCGCGCCGATGACCCCTAGCGGCACCCTTCTCCTGCCGATGACCAGACCGTTGGGCATGGTGCGCATATCGAAGACCTCACCGATGGGGTCCGGGAGCGCCGCCACATTGCACACATCCTTTGCCATACCTTCCAGACGTTCTTCGTTCAGAAGCAATCTGTCCTGAACGGCAGGATTCATGCCCGATGCCTGCGCCTCTTTTAAATCAATTTTGTTAGCGGCGAGGATTTCCTTCTTTCTGGCAAGCAGGTCGCCGGCGATATTCTGGAGTGCCTGGTTTTTGATGTCCGTGGAGAGATACGCCAGCTTGCGCGATGCGGCTTTAGCGGCTTTCCCCTTGGCTTTCAATTCTGTAACGGCGGTCATAATATTACCCTCATGGAGTTAATAAGAGGAAACGGAATAGGAATATTATAGCAGAGAAGTAAGTGAAATGGTTCTTCACTCAACCTTAGGTAGTGTATCATTTTGAAAATTAATATTTTAAATGGTTTTTAAAACTAATCGTGGTAAAGAGTGCCTAAAAAGTGTATAGCAATTATTCCCTTGTGACAATATGTTTTAACCCACTAATGTTATTTAATTGAATTTCTTTAAAAAACGTTGGTACAATATTAAAATTGCTTAGATTATTAATATCTAATAAATACATCATTTCATTTTCGCCTTGATCAGTATATTTATTGTTAAGATTTTTTGTATTAATGTTTTCCTTTGTTTTATAATAGAAGACAATTTCATGTTGTTCTTGATTATTAAAATTAAAAAACCGTTCTTGAACAAATGACAAATTTTCAATTTCATAATCAATACCAGTTTCTTCTTTAATTTCTCTAATTATGGCATCTTCTGTACTTTCATTAATTTTTACTTTTCCACCTACTGTATAATAACATGGATAATCCTTGTGTTTAACCATTAATATTTGATTTTTTACAAGGATAATAGCTGCAACTCTGCATGTGAAATGTTTATTATCAATCTCAATTGCTAAATTCATATTTACACCCTCCTGACCTGACCCCATTAATGCCTCCAGTTAATAAGTTAGTCTTGGGAGTAATTTGGCTTTAGATGACCGCAATAAATCACATTTGTCTCTAAACCCATAATGCACCTCTTTTGTTGCCCTATTTTACCAGTTTCACAACCTCTTCAATCGTCCAGATATGGTCACTGATACCGCTTGCCATAGCAGGTGTTCTCGGATAAGGATTAGCAAGGGTTTTATGTGGTCTAGCAAAGTTGTAATGAACGAAATACAGAGCTAAAGCGAACACGTGATTTTCTAACTTCTTTGAGAATGCATTGGTTAGTCTGGTAAACCGTCTCATTCCCATTCTTCTTTTGGAACATCTACCCTGTCACAACCAGAATTGCATCCTGCCGATAATAGTATAGCAAAAACAAGGAGAACCATTTAAAATTTTCACTTGACAAGCCTGTTTACTTTGTGTTAGTTATTATATAGCTACTCCATGGATTTCCTCTCATAAATTTTTCCAACCTTAAAACAAAGTTCCCTTATGTCAAAGTATATATTTGTGACTGGTGGTGTTGTTAGTTCCGTAGGTAAAGGCATTGCTGTCGCTTCTATCGGTACCATCCTTAAAAGCCGCGGATTGAGTGTCTCCGTCATAAAACTTGACCCGTATCTGAACGTCGATCCCGGCACGATGTCTCCATATCAGCACGGCGAGGTATTCGTCACCCAGGATGGCGCAGAGACCGACCTCGACCTCGGTAATTACGAACGCTTTATCGATATCAATCTGACTCAGGATTCGAATATTACATCGGGACAAATCTACAGTTCGGTGATTGCACGGGAGAGACGGGGTGATTTCCTCGGCGGGACGATTCAAGTCGTTCCCCACGTTACCAATGAAATCAAAGACCGCTTCAAACGGCTCGCAGAAAAATCAAAGGCGGATATCATTCTTATCGAAGTCGGCGGCACGGTCGGTGATATTGAAGGTTTGCCTTTCCTCGAAGCTATCAGGCAGATGAGGAAGGACGCCGGGCGCGACAATGTGCTCTATATCCACGTCACGTTGTTGCCCTATCTTAAATCGACAGATGAACTGAAAACGAAGCCGACCCAGCATAGCGTCAACGAACTGCGCCGCATCGGTATTCAACCTGATGTGATTGTCTGCCGGAGCGATTATCCTATCCCCGGCAATTTAAGAGATAAAATCTCCCTCTTCTGCGATGTCGACCGGGAGGCCGTCATTCCCCTGACTACGGTATCCAGCGTCTATGAAGTGCCGCTGGTCCTGGAGCAGGAAGGGGTGGGAGAATTGATTGCGGATAAACTCTGCCTGAAAACACCGAAAACCGACCTGAGCGCGTGGGCAGATATGGTAAGGCGACTCAAAGACTCACAGGAACCGGTCAATATCGCGCTGGTCGGCAAGTATGTAGAGCTATCGGATTCCTACTATTCGGTGCGTGAAGCTCTGCAACACGCCGCCCTGTTTCACAACCGGCATCTCAACCTTATCTGGGTCCATTCCGAGCAACTGGAAAAGACAGATAATGTCGACCCGCTCCTGCGAACAGCACAGGGCATTATTGTCCCGGGCGGTTTTGGTGTGAGAGGGATTGAGGGCATGGTTAAAGCCGCCCGCTACGCGCGTGTGAAAAATATTCCCTATTTCGGTTTATGCCTGGGGATGCAGGTGATGGTGATTGAGTTCGCCCGTTACGCCCTTAATTCGGAGAAGCCTAACTCTACGGAATTCGACCCAGTCACTCCCTACCCGGTCATCGACCTGATGCCTGACCAGAAGACTGTTGATACTAAAGGTCATACGATGCGTTTGGGGAATTACCCATGCAACCTGGTAGAAGGCACCCGCGCGGCAAAAGCCTACGGATGCAATCCGATTCAGGAACGTCACCGCCACCGCTTTGAGTTTAATAACCAATTCCGTAAGGCTTTGCAGGAGAAGGGATTAACACCCAGCGGACTATCTCCGGACAACCGGCTTGTGGAAATCTGTGAGGTTGCCGACCACCCGTGGATGGTCGCCTGTCAGTTCCATCCGGAGTTTGGGTCGCGGCCTAACCGGCCCCACCCTCTGTTCCGCGACTTTATTGGAGTCGCCAAGGATGTTCTGCGTGAGGGCGCTCAGCCGGCGCTCCCGCTTTCAGGCGGATGAAAGAATCAGTCGTGCCTAAAGCCATTTTATTTGACCTGGATGACACAATCCTGAGAAGCAGTGTAACACCGGAATCAGCATGGAAGGAAGCTTGCGAGGTCTCGGCACAAGAGACAAAACTTTTTAAGGCTGAGGAATTACTCAGTCTGATAAATACTATTAGAGATTGGTACTGGAGCGATCCGGAAAGACACCGGGCAGGCAGATTAAATCTGTCTGCCACAAGAATAACCATAGTAAGAATGGCGTTGGAGAAACTGGGTTGTGCTAACGAGAGAGTTGCCGCCAAGATTGCAACGGATGCCTCAAATTTGAGGGAAGCGTCACTGGAACTTTTCCCGAATGCCGAAGATGCTCTCCGGAAATTAGTAAAAAAAGGAGTTAAGCTGGCTTTATTAACCAATGGGGCTGGGGAGATACAGCGGGTGAAAATTGAGAGATTCGGGCTTGCCCGGTACTTTCACGCCTGTCTGATTGAAGGTGAGATGGGCTTTGGTAAACCGGACCAGCGTGTTTTTGAGACGGCTCTGGCTAAATTGACTGTAACGCCGAGCCAGACGTGGATGGTCGGCGACGATATAGAGCGCGATATAGCCGGAGCGCAGAATCTGGGTATCTTTTCCGTCTGGTGTGACTTTGAGAAAAAGGGGATTCCGTCAGGTTCAAAAGTCGTGCCAGATAAAATTATTCGTGACATCGCGGAGTTACTGCCGCTTATAGACGATAAGCAAACAAGCGGGAGAGAATGAAATGCGCATCTTTCTGGATACGGCAAACATAGAACAGGTCCGGTCGGCGGCAAAACTGGGAGTTATCAGTGGTGTCACCACCAATCCCAGCCTCATCTCTAAAGAGGGCAATGCGGACTACGAATCGGTCATCAAAACCATCTGCACAATTGTGGAAGGACCAATCTCCGTGGAAGTGCTGGCGGAAGATGTGAAGGGGATGATTAAAGATGCCCGCAAAGCTGCCAAATGGGCACCCAATGTCGTTATTAAAATTCCCTGTACTGCGGCGGGACTGGAAGCTACATCAGTCGTCAGTAAAGAAGGCATCGCTGTGAATATGACACTGATTTTTTCGCCCAATCAAGGCCTCCTTGCCGCGCTCGCCGGCGCCGCCTATTGCAGTCCTTTTGTCGGCAGGCTCGATGACGTCGGCCATGATGGGATGCAGGTAGTCAAGGATATCGTGGATATTTACACCCATTACAAACTATCAACGCAGGTTATTGCCGCCTCCATCCGCCATCCGCTCCACTGCGTCACTGCCGCCAAAGCCGGCGCCCACATTGCCACTATTCCGTACAACGTTCTCATGCAAATGATAAGTCATCCGTTAACCGACATCGGCATCAGCCGTTTTATGAGTGATTGGAAGAAGCTTTCGCAAAAGTGAGAAAAATATGAGATAATAGGATTAAGCCAAGACACTTCACCCCGTTCTTTCCACGGTTCTATCATGCGGGAATCCGCATTTTAAACAGTTATTCCGTCAAATGTTTGGTCTCGATATATAGCCGTCCTACCTTAAATTACATAAGACGGCACAATCCCGGAGGTTAAGAAAATGGATATTGCTCAATTAGAAAACAAGACGATTGATGAACTACTGGATATGGCAAAGGAGATGGAATTAACCGACGTTGCCAGTCTGGACAATATGGAAAAGACGGATATCATCCGGCGGATATTACAGGCAGATGCGCAACAGCAGGGTAATATCTTCTGTCGGGGCATTCTGGAAATCATGGCGGACGGCTATGGATTCCTGCGGCAGAGCACCTTACTTCCCAGTCCATCGGATATTTATGTATCGCAGTCGCAGATACGGCGCTTCGGTTTGCGCAACGGCGATATGCTCACCGGACAGGGTAGGCCTGCCCGCGCTGGCGAGAAGTATATCAGCCTGCTTCGCGTTGAAGCTGTCAACGACCTCAATGCAGAACTTGCTAAGAACCGGCCTCACTTCGGCTCGCTGACCCCGACCTTCCCCGATAGGAAAATTAATCTGGAAGTCCAGGGGAACAACAACCTCTCCACTCGCCTGCTGGATATAATTGCTCCCGTGGGACGCGGACAACGCGGTCTGGTTGTTTCTCCGCCCAAAGCCGGCAAGACAATGTTGCTCAAAGCAATCGCCAATGCTATCACTCTCAATTACGATGATATTCACGTCATGGTATGCCTCATCGGGGAGCGTCCGGAAGAGGTTACAGACATGAGACGCTCTGTCAAGGGAGAAGTCATCGCTGCTACTTTTGACGAACCCGTAGAGAACCACACCCGTGTCGCCGAACTGGCACTTGAGCGAGCCAAACGGCTCGTCGAGAGCGGCAAGGACGTGGTCATTCTGCTGGATGGTATCACCCGCCTCACCCGCGCCTATAACCTGGCAATGCCCTCGAGCGGCCGCACACTTTCCGGCGGTATTGACCCGGCGGCGCTACACCCGGCAAAGCGTTTCTTCGGTGCGGCGCGTAACACCGCTGAAGGCGGCAGTCTCACCATCCTGGCAACCTGTCTGGTAGATACCGGAAGTCGTATGGACGACCTTATCTATGAAGAGTTTAAAGGCACCGGCAACATGGAAGTCCACCTCGACCGCAATCTTGCCCAGCGCCGTATCTACCCGGCGATTGATATCGAACTGAGCGGAACCAGGCGTGAAGAGCTTTTAATGGACGAGCCGACCCTCCAGAAGGTCTGGCTCTTGCGCCGAATGGTAGGGATGATTTCCAACGATTCCAATAAGAGCGCCGAAGCCACGGAAAGAGTGCTGGAGCGACTGCGGAAAGCCAAGACCAATGCTGAATTCCTGGCGAAGCTCAGCCGCTCCGATGACGATTAATCCATTGCCTCTTTATTAAAAGTAATGCCATGTCTTAGGGGACAACGGTGACGAGTAACCTGATTACAGAACAACTGAAGCAGTTACCCGCCACCCCGGGTGTCTACCTGATGAAAGATGTCAGTGGCAAAATTCTCTATGTGGGTAAGGCGGCGCGTCTGAAGGACCGGGTGCGTAGTTACTTCCAGTCCTCATCTGACCTGCCACCGAAGACTCGACAACTTGTTGACGAAGTAAACAACCTCGATTTCTTTGTGACCGGTTCGGAGCAGGAAGCCCTTATCCTGGAATGCAACTTCATCAAACAGTACCGCCCTCCCTACAATGTCCGGCTTAAAGACGATAAAGGTTTCCCTTATATCAGAATCGACCTTAAAGATGACTGGCCCGCCATTTCCTTTACACGCCGCTTAAGAAACGATGACGCCCGTTATTTCGGTCCATTTACCAGCGCCTGGTCGGTACGGCAGACCTTGAAAACGCTTGAAGGTATCTTCGGTTTCCGTTCTTGTTCCAAGCCGATTACCGGCACGGATAAGAGAGCCTGCCTCAAATACTATTTAAAACGGTGCGCCGCACCCTGCACCGGAAATGTCACCAAGGAAGAGTACCGGGACATAGTAAAGCAGGCTATTCTGTTCCTCGAAGGCAAGCAGGAGGATATTATCCGTGAACTTGAAAACCAGATGAAAGCCACTGCGGAGGCGATGGAGTTTGAGAAGGCGGCACGCCTGCGCGACCAGATTCAAGCAATAAAGGCCGTCATTGGCGAACAGCGTATCACAGAACGGGTCAGTGGCGAACAGGATGTCATCGCCTTCGCCACCAACCGCGACCAGGCATATGTCCAGGTCTACTTCATCCGGGGAGGCAGGCTCATCGGACGGGAGGGCTTTGTTCTCACCGGCACTCAAGCCGAAGAACCGGAACAGATTATGACGAGCTTTGTGAAACAGTATTACGATTCGGCGACCTATCTTCCTCCCCACCTCCTGCTCCAGTACCACATTGATGATAAAGATGCGATTATAGAATGGTTGCGTCAAAAGCGAAACGGCGCTATTACCCTCACTGTCCCCCAAAAAGGCAGAAAGAAAGAACTGGTGGATATTGTCGTCAAGAATGCCGAGCAAGGACTTCAGCAGGAGAAAATCAAGCAGTTTGCCGAGCCTGTGGCGCTTGAAAAAGCCCTGAAAGAAACACAGAAAGCGTTGGGACTTAACCGCCTCCCTGCCCGGCTGGAAGGTTATGACATCTCCAATATCCAGGGAAAAGAAGCCGTAGGCAGTCTGGTCGTCTTCGACCACGGTAAGCCCAAACCATCCCATTACCGTCGCTTCCGTATTAAAACCGTGCCCGGCGCTAATGACTACGCAATGTTGCAGGAGGTTCTGAAACGGCGTTTCAAGCGAGTTGCCACAGATGATAGAGCCACACCAGATACATGGGGTATCATCCCTGACCTCGTTCTGATTGACGGTGGGAAAGGACAACTCAACGCCGCACGGTCAGCCTTGAAGGATGTCGGGGCTAATTCCGTGCCGGTTGCCAGTCTGGCTAAAGCGAATGAGGAAGTTTTTATCCCGGGGCGTAAGACTGCCATTATCTTGCCGCGTGATTCGCCGGGACTGCAATTGCTCCAGCGCGTCCGGGACGAAGCCCACCGTTTTGCCTTGGCTTACCACACACGCCTGCGCCGAAAAAGGAGCTTCACCTCTACGCTCGATAGCATTCCGGGTATCGGATCGAAACGCAAACACGCCTTGTTACGGCATTTCGGTACATTGCGGGCGATAAAAGGTGCTACAATAGACGAACTGATGAATGTAAAGGGAATGGCGCGCGCCACCGCCGAAAAGATAAAGGAGAGTCTGGGATAACTCATGCCGGCTAATCTGCCACCCCAATACTACGAAGCGGAAAGAAGATTCCGGGAAGCTAAAACTCCCGAGGAGAAAATTGAACTCCTCGAGGAAATGATGGCGATTATGCCCAAGCACAAGGGCACCGACCATCTCCGCGCCGACCTGCGGCGGAAGATTGCCAAACTCTCCGAGTTGTCCGGCAAGAAAACCGGCGGAACGCGCGCCTCGATGACAATATCCAAAGAGGGCGCCGCACAACTCGCAGTTATCGGACTGCCGAATTCAGGAAAATCACAACTGGTGGCAAAAGTCACCAAAGCCACACCAACTGTTGCCGAATACCCCTTTACCACCACCACTCCTACACCGGGGATGATGGAGTATGAGAATATCCAGATACAGCTAATCGATACACCGCCGCTGGTGGTCGGTACCTCGGTCTTCTGGTTCCCACCGCTACTAAGGCGTGCCGATGTCCTTCTTATCCTTGTGGACTTGAGTACCGGCCCGCTGGAACAAATAGAGGCCATCTTTTCTCTGCTGACCGGTATGAGGATTTCACTGGACAAGAATAAAACAGAAAGTGAAGACGGACGGGAACTCACATACAAGAAAGTGGTCATTGTCGGTAATAAAATCGACCTCGATGGAGACGGCAAGAATCTGAAAGACTTGAAAGATATGTACGGCGACCGTTTTCCAGTGGTGGGCATCTCAGCAAAAGACGGCGCGGGCATCGAAGAAATGAAACAGACCATCTACCAGGTGCTGGATATCATTCGTGTCTACACCAAACGTCCCGGCGGCAGAGCAGATATGACCGAGCCTGTAGTTCTAAGCAGAGGGTCTACTTTGGGAGATGCCGCCCTCAGTATTCATAAGGATTTACTTGCCCGGCTGAAATTTGCACGTGTCTGGGGTTCAGGCAAGCACGATGGCGTCATGGTGAGCCGCGACCATGTTCTGCAAGAAGGTGACATTATTGAACTGCATGTGCCAAAATAGAGCGCACTGGAGACGGGAAAAAACAAAAACCAATCATTGAATATCAATAGAATTACCGATTGTTGACCCTTCTGCTGGTATGATATAATGTAATACCACGAGATTGAGGGGTGAATATGGGTAAAGAAAAGATAGCTATCACACTGGACAAGGAGTTTATCGGGGAACTGGACAGGCTGGTTAGCGAGCAAGTTTTTCAAAACCGAAGTCAGGCAATCCGTGAAGCTGTCGGCGAGAAACTCGCTCGAATGAAGCGTAGCCGCCTCTCGATTGAGTGTGCCAAACTCGAACCGAAATTTGAAAAGGCAATGGCGGAAGAAGGATTAACTGAGGACGTGAGCGAATGGCCCGAATACTGAGAGGGGAGATTCGCTGGGCTGATTTGAATCCTGCACGAGGACACGAGCAAGCTGGTTTACGCCCTGTCATAATTTTGAGCCACGACATATTTAATGAACGTTCTGGCACCGTCATCGTCATGGCAATTACCAGTCAGCCCCAAAAGTCAGGATTTCCACTAACCCTCCAGCTAAAGACCGGAAATTTACCCAAACAGTCGTGGGCTAAGATTAGTCAAATTCGGACAATGTCTGTGGAGAGGATTGGCAAAGTCATCGGTAAAGCATCCCAAGAGGAATTAGACCACGTTATTGAAGGACTGAATGAAATCATTGCATAACAAAGTAATACGACTACGTTGAGAAAGGAACATTAAAATGGACGTAATCGAAACTATCAAGACACGCAAAAGTATTAGGGCTTTCAAACCCGACCCCATCCCCAAAGCAGTACTGGAGGATATTCTGCAAACAGCATCGCTTTCGCCTTCTGCCGCTAATCTCCAGCCGTGGGAATTTTTAGTGATTACAGGCGAACCGCTGAAAAAACTCAGTGCCACGATGGTCGAGAAAGCAATTGCAGGTGAATTGGGGAACTGGGAACTCAGAAAGGGCGCCGGAAGAGCGCAAGTGCCAGAAAAATATCTGGCGCGTCTCCGGACTCTGCAGTCTCGCAATACAATGTATCGCCGAGGTGATGCTGAGCAGCGTGCCGATTTTATGAGGCGCGGTTTCAGCTTCTTTGGCGCGCCCACCGTTATTTTTATCGCCATGGAAAAATCGCTCGGGGATGCTCACGTTTTCGACCTCGGCCTTGTTACCCAGACCCTATGTCTTGCGGCACTCAAACACGGATTGGGCACCTGCATCCAGGCGCAGGGCGTGAGTTACCCGAATGTGATTCGGGAGATGTTCAATATCCCCGATTCAATAATAATGGCAATTGCGATTGCGATTGGTTATCCTGATTGGGATAATCCGATGAACCAATTTAGAAGCAGTCGTGAACCGCTGGAAAGTCTTACAACCTGGATTGGCTTTAAGGAATAGTAGATGCCGGCGCGCCCCAATTGGTACGAAGATAAATGGAAGCGACTGGATAAAGATTCCAATCGTAAAATCCGCACCACCTGTCCCAAATGCGGCAGCGATAAGACATACTACAACGAGAAATTTAAGGTCTGGCGTTGCGGCAAATGCGAGCACAGCTTTACCGTGAAAGGCGTCAAAATGGGTAAGCCGTGGTGGAAGATGATATTTGGTGGAGAAGAGGGGAAAATGACCTTTTAATTCTTCGATATTCGATGCATAATTATCCTGATTAACTGAACAAATGGAGGCTACCATGCCAAAGCAAAAGCTAGGTAAGAAAGAGTATATCCAAGTCAGTGAAGTTTTCGATAAGGAAAATAAAGACTTTACACCATGGCTAAATGAGAATTTAGAGTTACTTTCAGAAGCACTAAACCTAGAAATTATAAATAGTACGTCTGAAGAAGATGTAGGGGACTTTAGTTGCGATATATTCGCTGAAGAAGCTGGAAGCGGACGCAAGGTAATCATTGAAAACCAATATGGTAAAACTGACCATGACCATCTCGGCAAAGTATTCACATACGCTGCTGGAAAGGAAGCAGCAATAGTAATTTGGCTCGCTGAGAAATTTCGTCCAGAACATAGTCGTACATTAGAGTGGTTGAATGAAAAAGTAGATAATAGTGAACTATCCTTTTTTGCGGTCGAATTCCGGCTAATCAGAGTGGATAATTCAGCCCCTGCTCCAGACTTTGATGTAGTAGTCCAACCCAATGAATGGCAACAGCGCATAAAGAACCAAGGAAGAAGTACAAACCCATCCGGCGACAATTACCTAGATTTTTTCTCCATGCTTACAGACAAGTATAGTGAAATGAATCCTGAATGGAGAAGAGTAAGACCGTCTTCTCGCTCTTCGCTAGGTTTTGGCGCAGGAAAAGGTGGACTATACTACATGTGGGCGTTTAGAAGCCAAAATAGGGTATCAGTGGAACTATATTTTGATACGCCCGACCGTGCCAAGAACAAAAAACTGTTTGACGAAATAGCTAGTATGAAGGACAAGATTGCGAAAGATATCAAAGGATTATCATGGGAAAGACTTGATGACAAAAAAGCATCTCGTATTGCCATATATAAAGACATAGGTCATAACATAAGATCACTTCCCAAGGAGGAGTATCCGCAGGTAGTAGAATGGGCAGCATCAACTATGACAAAATATGTTGATACTTTCTCAATGCAAATCAAATTTCTTGATATATTATGAGTTCAAACCACGCATAACTAAGCCGTAATATCATTCAACCTCAGCAGATTATGACTTCTTCCGTGCCTTGTATCTTTCCTCGGCGGCGGCGAAGAGTGTCTCTTCTTCCTCAGTCTGCAGGATAAGCCTCGGGATGGTCGTGGCTTTGCCCGTAGCATCCACTGCTACCATCACGAAATCAGCGGTCAGTGCCGATACTCTCCGTTCCTGACTGATGCTCTCCACTTCCACTTCAATCCTTATCTGCATCGATGAGCGACTGGTAAATACGAGCTTGCCGTGTACAATCACCAGACTGCCGACACGCACCGGAGTGTGAAAAACAATATCCTCTACCCGGGCGGTAACTACATTTGAATGAGCGTGGCGGGCGGCAACCACACCGGCGGCATTATCCATCAACTTCATCAGTTCTCCGCCATGCACAAAACCAGCCGGGTTTGCTTGTGCCGGCAACATCAACTGCGCCATTTCTACAGCAGAATGACCCACGGTCCTACCTTCAAATACAGCGCCCTTTTCCACCCCCGCCAGCAGTTCCCGGAAATTCTTCTCGTGCTTGGCTTCCATCTTGACAATCCGACGGAAGAAATCGGCAATCTCCACAAAGCCTTCCTGTGTGGCTGTTTCTGCCGCCTGCGGATAGAATCTGACTACTTGCTCGTGTTCGCCTTGAATCGCCTGCTGAAGGTTTACCACCGAATCGCTAGCCCCATCGAGAAATTCGAACTCATGGCGGGCGTGTTCTGTCTCGTTCTTTGCCGTGGCTTCGAATATCTCGGCAACCTGCGGCAGATTGGCTTGTCGCGCCACCTCGGCAAAGTACCGGTATTTGAAACTCGTATGTACTTCCACAGACAAAGCCTTGAGTAAAATCTCTTCGGTCTTGCTCCCCTTGAATTCCATGGTTCTCCTCCTGAGTCGTAATTACAGAAGGCAAGATACTAATCAGACAGCTGAGATGGGACGATTATACCAAGAACCTTCTAATCGCTTCCGCCACACCACTGTGGTCGACATCGTGGGTAACGGTATGGGCAACGGATTTCAGTTCATCGACGCAATTCCCCATCGCCACCGCCAGTCCCGCCGTCTTCAGTAGTGATACATCGTTGACGCCATCCCCGATTGCCACCACCTGAGAAAGTGGCACTTTATGCAGAGCGCACAACTCCTCCAGTGCCTTACCTTTGGAGACCTTCGGACTGACAATATTGATGAAATCCACATCCGGGTATGCCGGTGTCGTCGTCCAGGAAAAAGCTAGCTTGCCCCGGAACTGGTTCTGAAATTCAATGGCGAGCGCTTTTTCGGCGGGCGTGCGGATAATTACGGTGCCTTTGATAATACGCTCCCTCTGGCACACTTCATCGAGATTCTGAAAAGTCGGTTCGATGCGGAAAAACTGGCGCCTGATATCCACTGCCCAGGAATCACGCTCAATAAAATAACGGCTACTGGTATAGAGGTCGAAATGAATATCGTGCTGGCGGGCAAAATCAATGGCTTGTCGCGCCAGGTTACCGTCTATGGATTCGGCATAGGCTTCCTTTTTACTGACGGGATTATAAACGAGTGCACCATCGAAAAAGATATGGTAACCATTCAGGTGGAGGTGGTCGAGCACCCATCCGGAAGCCATCGCCGCTCTACCGGTCGACACGACAACACGCACACCCGCCTTCTCTACACGGGCAATTGCCTCCGTATCTTCTGCGGAGATGACACCGCGACTATTCAGCAGTGTGCCGTCGATATCGACAACGAGTAATTTATATGTTTGTCTCATATTTTTTCTTTGTCATTGCGAGTGAAGCGTGGCAATCTCAGGGAGGAGAGGAGTGTTTGACGCCTCAGCCTGCTTTTGTTATATTGAGTTTTGGGCAGGATAGCTCAGTCGGTAGAGCAGGGGACTCATAAGCCCTTGGTCGTGGGTTCGAATCCCTCTCCTGCCACTTGATTTTACCACTGACAGAAGATTTTTGCTTAACTATTTTTTCCACACTTACTTTTTAGCCTTCTTTCCCAGGTGTTCTTAAGTATTGACATAATTGCTATCTGGTATTAAAGTGAGTTTGTTTATTCGAGTTCACTTGCTACAGGAAAGGAGGTAATCCTATGGAAGTATTGACTTCTGCATTCTTTATCTTTCTTTATAGTGTGATTGCGCTATTCACGATATATTGTTACTTTCGAATAATTGTGAAAGCCGGATATGCTTGGGAATACGGTCTTCTATCTATAATTCCCGTGCTTGATATTATCTGGTTTTTCATTTTTGCTTTTGATAAATGGCCGATTCAAGAAACACTGGATAAGAATCTTAATAGTCCACGGCAAGAAACGGGTAAGCGTAGAGTGGTATCTACGGCCAGTACTGAACTAAAATATGCTATAAATTTCTGCCCAAGTTGTGGTCAAAAATTATCACAGGGAGTGAAATATTGCTCAAATTGTGGTAGTAAGGTTGGGGAAACAACCTAGCATACTTGAATATTAATTAACTTAATCAAATTGAATACTTTAAAATACAAGGCACTTTTTTGAGGGGATTTTGAATTAGGTATAGTTTAACAAATTGAGGAGAATGCGAGAGAGCTTAAATGAGTAGCGTGCTTTCTAAAAGTGACATCAGACAACTGCTGGAGCAGAAACCACCACTCGTGGAGGGCTATATCAATCTATCCCAGCAACTTCAATCCAATGGCTTCGAACTCACCCTGCGCGATATTGCCCTCTTCCAGAATGCAGGACAGATTGGCATGGAAAACACAGGAAGACGGCTGCCGGCTTTAGCACCGCTTATCTTTGCCAGCGATGGATTCATGGACCTTATTCCGGGTAGCTATCTCATTACCTACAACGAGATTGTCCATCTCCCGAACAATATGATGGCGCTGGGTAGACCCCGCAGTAGCCTGCTGAGGTGCGGTGTCAATATCGGGACAGCGGTCTGGGATGCCGGCTACGAAGGCCGTTCGCAATCACTGATGGTGGTATACAACACACAGGGATTCCGCATCCAGAAGAATGCGCGAGTGATACAGTTGGTCTTCTTCCGGCTGACTTCAGAGACAGATGGATATGCGGGTATTTATCAGGGTGAGAATATCCGCTAGCCCAGTTGTCATTCTGAAGGAGCGGAGCGACTGAATGAATCTAGTAACTTAAGGAAAGCAAGAGTACTAGATTCTTCGTTTCACTCAGATGACATTGGTGGTTATGGTTCCTCGCAAAGACAGCAAAGACTCTCTTATTCCATAAACGTGATACGTGACGGTGGTTTGGGTTTAATCTCGAACTCAATCCCCGCTTCTTTGAAAAGGTCTTTGAAGGCATTATCGCTGTATTTCCCGAAGCTGACAAACCGTTTGATACGCGCGTTGACCAGCATCTTGGCGCAGAGAATACAGGGCGTATGCGTGCAGTAAATAGTTGCACCCTCAAGGCTGACCCCGTGGAGCGCCGCCTGGATGATGACGTTCTGTTCGGCGTGGATTGCCCGGCAGATTTCCTGGCGGGTGCCGGAAGGGATGTTATTCTCATTACGCAGGCACCCCAGTTCCAGACAGTCCTTGAGACCCGCCGCCGCCCCATTGTAGCCAGTGGTCAGAATATGTTTGTCTTTTACGGCTACCGCTCCCATGTGATGTCTCAGGCAGGTGGAACGCTCGCCAACGACAGCGGCTATCTTCAGACAATACTCATCGAATCCGGGTCTGGTGTATTTTTTCTTCTCTGTCTTTCGTTGTCCTTTTTGTACTGTCATCCTAGCCTCTCAATTAGTTTTTGTGTCTGCCTTTTCAGATTGTACAGCGTGGATTCATTCGTGAGTGTATAGTCAGCCATCGCAATAGGTCCACCCTTGTTCAGGTTTTCGATTTCGGACTTATCACGCTCTTCTGCCTCTTTCCGTGTCAGAGAACGTACCTCACGCACCGATAACCGGAAATAGCGTTTCCGCGGCGATGCCCACACCGCCACGATAATCAATTTCTCGCCGTAGTGCTTCTTGAGTAGTAGATACTCTTCCCAGGAATACATGCCGTCAATCACCACATTCGCCCTTTCAAGAGCCCGGTCAATCCTGGGAATGCTGAGTTTGGCGTACGCCGCCATGCCATGTTCGGTGCGCATAGCCTCCCGCACGAACCTTTCATTGATCTCATTGAGGCGCAGACCACGCTTCTCCGCCTCTTCGTCGGTAATATCCCCGAAGCGAATGCGGACATAACCGCTCTGCTCGAATACACGTGCTACCTCCGATTTTCCTGCCCCCGCCATACCCACGATAGCAATAATCTTCATACAAACCCTATTATAGCGGAAAACTCGATAAAAGATAGCAGTTCGGGAATGTCATAATATTTGTCTCGGCTCACGAGTGGTGCTAGTATTAAGATGTGATTGACCGGTTAACACAAACCCTTGCACAACGTACTATAAAGCGAGTCGTTGACACCAAACGCACATCGGCGGCGGTACTTATACCCTGCTACGTGAAGGACGGACAGTACCATGTTCTTTTCATCCAGCGAACCGACCGTGTTCGAGACCACAAGAGCCAGATTTCCTTTCCCGGAGGCGCCTGTGAAAAAATTGACAAATCCCTGGCAGACACTGCTCTCCGTGAAGCCGAAGAGGAAATAGGACTTAATCGGAGAGATGTAAAGGTACTCGGTCAACTCGATGATATGGCAACCGCGGGCACCAACTATGTTATCTCACCTGTTGTGGGACTCATTCCTTATCCCTACCATTTCAAGGTCGATGAATTTGAGACGAATGAAATCATTGAAGTCCCGATTGCCGCCCTGCTGGATGAGAAATGCATGGAAGAAGGCACCGCACTCGTCGATGGCAGAGCCGTAGATAGCTATTTCTATCATTACGGTGATAAGGTTATCTGGGGAGCTACTGCCCGCATCCTCAAGCAGTTCCTGGGAATCATCTCAGGACTGGTGTCGCAGGGTGTGTCTCTTGAGGCGAATTGATTTTTATTGATATAATAATGACTATTCCGAGCATGAACATTCAAGTAACCAGATGAATACCGATGAAAAACAGACATGATTCGGACCAACCGATGAATAAAACCGCAAATACCCAGCTCCCTACCGATAGCAAAAAGAAGTCATCAGTAACCACTGACATGGGGCAATTTGCATCGGAGATAAGCCGCGAAGCCCGAAAAAGAAGCTGGTCACCGAAGGAGATACTCTTTGGTTTTCTCGGGCTGGCAATCACCATTGCGCTATGTATATTCGCAATCATCTATCGAGAGGAACTCACTGATACCGGCCTTGTCGCCAGATACGGGCTTCTGGGCATCATGATTATCGCCTTTTTCTTTGGAGGTGCCTTCAGTGCTATACCTGTTCCCGTACCTTACTGGATGCTTAATTTTACCTTACCCAGTATGCTTGCTGACCACTACGGTATCTTATCACCGGTTTGGGTCGGTTTATTTACTGCGGCTGGTGCCACACTTGGTCAGTCCATTACTTTCGCCATTGGTTACGGAGGTCGTGGATTATCACAGAGATTGAGTAGCCGGTTCAATCCGCAGTTTTATGATAAAGCAGCAGACTGGACGAAAAGATATGGTTCCTGGACGGTCTTTGTTATGTCTGTTACTGCTAATCCGCTCCACCTTCCAATGACTCTGGCAATTGCCAGCTTACGCTATCCAGCACACAAATTCATCTTCTTCGGGTTCATTGGACAGTTGATAAAAAGCATGGTGCTGGCTTTTTCCGGGTATTACAGTCTAAACTTGCTGTTTAAAATGACTAGCATTAGCGGCACCTTCCTTACTACGCTTCTGGTCATTGCCGGGATTATCGTTGCTATGGCTTTGTGGCAGTTAATTGTCTGGATAATCGAGATTCGTGACAAAAACCGCAAGTACCGGTCAGCCCTCGCTTGTGCCCGAAGCTCGGGGAAACCTTTACTTGTCGGGAATCCATGGGGCGTGAAACCTTTTCGTCGGTTTTTTAACAAACCAGCGCATGGCAGTGGGGATGTATGTCTCGACATCGACCGTCAGGCACTGGCGGGACAACCAGGCGCGGTAGTAGGCACAATCACCCACCTTCCTTTCGCAGATAAAACATTCGGCGCGGCTTTTTTCAGCCATGTACTGGAACATTTACCTACCACTGGAGCCGCCAAACAGGCGCTGGAAGAGATGAAGCGCGTCGCCGATGCTGTCTTTATTACTTACCCATCAAAACAGTCAATTGCCGGCTGGATTGTGCGCGACCACCATCTCTGGGTCTGGCAGGACAATAAATGCACATACGTACAGCAACGAGGAAAAAAGGCTAACAGGGAGAAAATAGTTGTTGAAACAGCACCTAAAACCACTTGAAGAAGATAAGCCCGTTTATTCAGAAGCAATACCTTGGGAAGAAATCAATCTGATGGCGCAAAGATTATTTAATAAGAACCGCCGGAAGAAAGAGCAACTTATTTCCCGTCTCCGGACCTTTATTACAAAAGCCACAGACAAAGACTTCCTAATCATACACAGTCCCGGTGGTTGGGGGAACACTGAGTGGGACGGCTTATTGGACTGGGAAAAAAGTATAGTGACTGGAGTCACAGCCACTCTAGAAAAGTTTGGATATAGTTATGCTGTAGTTCAGTATTTCCGTAGCGGGAATAGCTGGGTAAGGTATGTGAAGGACATCGTGAAAGAAGCTCGATTCTTTTTCACGGGCGCTTCTCCACAGGCAGAAGTTATGTCGGAGGAGTTGAAAATCATCACCCAGCATCTGGCTGGTCTCAATGTAATCCTGGTGGGCGCCAGTCAGGGAGCCGCATTTAATAACGCTGCTATGCGGAAGCTGGGTAATCAGGAGCGGGTCTATAGCATTGAGTTGGGTACGTTCTTCCCGCACATGCCGCGCCGCATCGTGACCGAAAGGACACTGGCAATCGACAGTAACGGATTGATGAGTGACCCAATGTGCCACCGTAACCTGTGGGCAGGAACGAGGTCTTACATCGGCGCTTTCTACCGCTGGTTCAAGTCTTGGGCGCAGGGTAAACCAATGAAGTTTACCCACTGCATTAATACCCCGGGACACGAATACCAGTGGGAATATCCCGGAGTTCACACGAACATTACGGAATTTCTGACTGCTAGATTTGGGATGAGAAGTAGAAGTTAAGCCGGGGAGGTGAGCAATGAGGCAGGACAGATTTACAGAGATGGCATGGGAAGCAATCATAGCTTCTCAGCAACTCGTCCAACAATTCAATCATAATCAATGGGATGTAGAACATGTCCTCTACGCTTTGCTAATGCAGGAAAAAGGACTGGTGAGCGAAATTCTTCATGAGCTTGGCGTTGATGTCAATGCTGTGAAGAGCGAAGTGAGCGCTATTCTTGAGCGAATGCCGAAGGTAAGCGGTACTGGGCAGATTTACGCTACACCACGCATAGTTTCCCTTTATAACAACGCGGAGTCGGAGGCAAAACGACTTCAAGATGAATTTATCAGCACCGAACATGTTTTTATCGCCATAGCTGCCGAGGGAAAAGGTGAATCTTTTAACATCTTACGGAAGTTCGGCATCAACCGGGACAAGATTTATGCCGCGCTCCAGAAAATAAGAGGGGGACACCGCGTCACCGATGCACGTGCGGAGAGCAAGTACCGAAGTCTGCAGAAATACGGTCGCGACCTGACCGAGCTTGCAAAGCAGGGAAAACTCGACCCCGTTATCGGGCGGGACGATGAAATCAAGCGTGTCATGCAGATTTTAACCCGTCGCACCAAGAATAACCCGGTTATCGTCGGTGAAGCGGGCGTGGGTAAGACCGCCATCGCGGAAGGGCTGGCGCAAAAAATCGCCGCAGATGATGTCCCCAACTCTTTGAAAGGGCGCAAGGTAATTGCCCTGGATATGGGCGCGCTTGTCGCCGGCACCAAGTTCCGCGGCGAATTTGAAGAACGGCTGAAGGCGGTTATGGATGAGGTGCGGGAAGCGAAGGGAGAAGTGGTCCTGTTCATCGATGAAATTCACACGGTAGTTGGGGCAGGTGCCGCCGAAGGTGCTATCGACGCCAGTAACATGCTGAAACCGGCGCTGGCGCACGGCGAACTTCAATGCATCGGCGCTACCACACTGGATGAGTACCGCAAGTTCATTGAAAAGGACAAGGCGCTGGAACGCCGACTCCAACCCGTTTTCCTCGGCGAACCGACAGTGGAAGCAACCATAGAAATGCTACGCGGTCTGAAGCCACGCTACGAAGCCCATCATAAGGTAGAAATTAAAGACGAGGCATTGGTGGCGGCGGCAGAATTGAGCAAGAGATACATTCAGGATAGATTCCTGCCGGACAAGGCAATCGACCTGATTGATGAGGCGGCGAGCAAACTGCGCATCGATACGGAAAGCGCCACACCTGAAGTCAAAGACCTGGAGAAACAGGTCAACCGACTTACCAACGAACAGGAAGCGGCCTCACAACGGCAGGACTACCAGCGCGCCGCCGAGTTGAAAGCCGAGCTATTACGTGTGCAGGAACAGTACAAACAAGCAAAAGAAGCCTGGCTCCAGCGGGAAAAAATAAGTAGTGCCGTCACCGAAGAAGTCATCGCGCAACTGATTTCTAACTGGACTGGTATCCCGGTATCGCAGATGCTGGAAGGCGAAGCCGAAAAATTGCTCCACATGGAAGACCGTATTCACGAACGACTGGTCAATCAGGAAGAAGCTGTGAAAGCTATCTCCGAAGCTATTCGCCGGAGCCGTTCCGGGCTAAAAGACCCACGCCGTCCCATCGGTAGTTTCCTGTTCCTGGGACCCACCGGCGTCGGCAAAACGGAGCTGGCGCGGACACTCGCCTGGTTTATGTTCGACGATGAAAACGCCATGGTGCGGCTGGATATGTCGGAGTATCAGGAAAAACACACCGTCTCGCGTCTTATCGGCGCACCGCCCGGTTACATCGGTTACGACGAGGGTGGTCAGCTGACCGAGGCAGTCAGGCGGCGTCCCTACCGTGTTATTCTGCTGGATGAAATCGAAAAGGCGCATCCGGAAGTTTTCAACAGCTTACTTCAGGTGCTGGATGACGGTCGTCTTACCGATGGGCATGGTAGGACTGTAGACTTCAAAAATACGGTGGTTATCATGACCAGCAACGCCGGCGTCGAGCTTATCCGGCGGGAGTCCGCCATTGGTTTTACCACACGGCTTAATGATGTAAAAGCCCGCAAATCCAACTACGAGGATATGAAGGAAAAGGTCATGACCGAGGTCAGGAAGACCTTCCGTCCTGAATTCCTCAACCGGCTGGACGAAATCATCGTTTTCCACGAGCTTAATGAGGAACAGTTGCGACATGTCATTGACCTGCTGGCACAGGACTTACAGAAACGCCTTGCCGAGCGGAAACTGGGTGTGGAAATCACGGAAAAAGCCAAGTCCTGGCTGGCGAAGGAAGGTTACGACCCCGTCTATGGCGCCCGTCCGTTACGCCGCGCTCTGGAGAAGTATGTGGAGAATCCACTGTCCATTAAAGTCTTGAGCGGTGAGTTTAAGGAAGGCGCCACCGTTCTGGTGGATGTGGGGGAAGAGGGTCTGACCTTCAAAGTAAAGGGGAAAACGGCAGTTAGCGGCAGTCCTAAAAACCAACCGAAAGAAAAGAAGGGCGGCTAACATACAATCGGGGAATTCACCGCCCTTTACACGTGTTCACTTGCTCTGATACGGTCAAGTCTGGTAAATTAATAATGTTGTGCCACATGGGGCTGTAGCTCAATTGGGAGAGCGATTGAATGGCATTCAATAGGTAAGGGGTTCGAATCCCCTCAGCTCCACCAGGGGTGTCAATAGGCAGAACCGAAGGCAAGTTCCTGACGTTCATGTCTGGCGGCACAGGCAGGTTGAAATTTACTTTCACTTTGCCATTTTCTATCTCAATCCTTTTCACAAAAGTCCGGAGAAAAGCTTTACTTTCAGTTACATTGGCTTCTTCCAGTACACTTCTTATATCTTGAGCATGAGCCTTAACCAATTGCTCGTTAACGCTACCCTTTCCCCCGGTTATTAACTCAGCTTCGGTAACTACTCTTGCCTTTGCGAGTTCATTTTGCCTGGTTCTCAGTTCCTTAATTCGGGGCGACAGGTCATCAAGACTCATTTTCCCGGTCTCCAAAGCGTCGTAGAGCTTAAGAAGTCTTGCACTCACATCATTGCACTCAGTGTCAATGGTGTCGATTTTGTTCTTGAAAATAACCTCGGCTGATTCGAAGTCCTCGTTGACTACCTTCACCAGTTCCTCAAGACAATCAGGAGAGAGAATACGCTCTTTAATTTGCTCGATTACTTCTCGCTCCAACTTCTCCTTGGGTAACGGACGAGCGGAGCAAGCTTCCTTGCCTTGCTTGTCGCTTCGGTTACATTGGTAGTAATAAAAACGATGAGATTTGGCACTGCGCCCGATCATTGCTCTGCCACAGGAACAGAACAGCATACCGCTAAGAATGAAAAAGCTGGGTACGGTACGGGGGTGCACTGCTTTTGGAGCATTAGCGGACATTTTTTCCTGCACTAATCGAAAGATATTTTTGTCGATGATTGCAGTCCAAGCATTCTCGGTTCTAATCGGCGGGATGCCGCTACGTAATGCCTTATGCTCTGGTCGTCCACCCCAGACTAGAGTGCCGCAATAGGCTTCGTTTGTCAGAAGTTTATGTATTGTTGTCTTGCCCCATTTTTGTCCACCACTGGTACGAAAGCCCTCGCGATTCAAGACCATGGCGATTTCCTTACAGCCTGAGCCATCCATAATCATGTTGAAAACACGACGCAGGGTCTGGATTTCGATTGAATCATCGGCGAGTGGCTCTAATTTGTACCTGGTCTTACCACCGTCCTTGAAAGGTGACTTCCTCATCCCATAAGGAGGTGTGCTGCCAACGTAGAAACCACGAGTGGCATTCTCTCTCATGCCTCGTCGTATATCCTCACCCATATTCTCACTATAGAACTGATCGATGGTTTCGATGACTCCCTCAAGAAGGTGACCTGAAGGACTATCCTCAAGAGGTTCATTGATTGAAACGACTTTGATACCTCGATCACGTAAAAGCTTTTTATAGGTAGCCGAATCAACGCGGTTTCGGGCAAAACGATTTAACTTCCAAACGAGTATTGCTTCAAAGGGAGGATTGTGTGTTTTAGCGATGGAAATCATCTCTCGAAATGCCGGACGATTATCACTCCTTCCACTCTCGGCTTCATCGACATACTCGCGAGTCGTTTCATACCCATGTTTCGCCGCATAATCTCTTAATGCTCTAAGTTGAGCGGATATCGATAATTCGACGTCCTGACTGTCTGAAGATACTCGTGCATATACTGCAGCTTTCATGTTCATCCTCTCATCGTAATTTCATTAGGTAACCAAAAAGGTTTTTAATTACCAAGGACAATACCGGCATTTTCCAGGGATTACTCGGCGGTATATGATATAACTCAACTCCTCGCTCAACTCGTTACCCAGTTTGCCTTTTTCTTTCAATAGGTTCTGCATCTCCATTATCTCTTTCCATTGCTTGATTCTAACCTCGAAGTCTGTGATATGTTTCTTAAGCACCTCAGCTGATTCTTGAATCATCAAGCCGAATCGATAGGCACCATATCGTGGGATAACACCGCCTTCTACCGACTCTATGACGAAATCTTCTTTAAGGTTAAAAGGACGAAGCCCCTGAACCCATCTCTCAAATTGTAACTCAAGAACAGTAGCTAGCGAATCGATGGTTTGTTTATAATTCTCCGGAGATAGATCACGTATTGGGGAGTCACTCCCGACTTCTTTCTTTATTCTGTCTTGAACGCTTTTCTTCATATCGTCCATCTTTTGTAGATGCACATTCCATTTATCGATGCTAGTCAAGAGTGGAGTACGCTTCATATGCTCGTGTAATGCAACCATCAAAAGGTTTACCTCCGAAATTAGAGCGATGGGTTCACCTCTTTTAACCTGTGCATCGAGAGTCTGCGCGAGTGTGGATAGGTCATGATAATGGGCTTGAAGGGCATCACGATACACCATTAAGGTTGCCTGTTTCTGCTGTTGCTCTTCACTTTCTATATTCAGGTAATTTCGGACGGTACGGACATCATACCCGAATTTCTTAGCTATTTGTGGCGGTGTCCATCCTTCTTCTTCATGAAGCTTGAACCATTCCCTTCGTTGAGTCAGGTCAATCGTGGGTCGCTTCCCTCTTGGCATATCGCACTCCTTGTGAGCTTAAAGTTGTATTATTTGTTTTTATAAATAAGGCTAATTATTGTAAATATTTGTATATACTACGATTGAACAAAACTAAATAATTGTTACTATAAGTACATGTGCAGTAATCCTAACATGAATAGTAACTCCTGTCAAGACCCTGATTCCGAGAGGGGAAAAGAGGCAATTCGCCTCCTCGGTAAAATGATTGCGAAACGTATTCGGCGCATGCAGGATCCGGATGGAGTGATTACTGATACAAAGCACCAGAGCTTTTTCAACAATAAGTGGAGTTCTACCGGAAACAATGAAAACTTATCTGGACACTAAAGAAGTCATCATTTTAGAGCAAGCTGCTACCAATCTTCGAGACCGCCTTCTTATCAGGCTTCTCCTTTATACAGGCTGTCGTGTTTCAGAATCTCTTGGTTTAACAGTGGATGATGTTCATTTTGATACCGGCAATATTACCATTCAACATCTGAAAGCTCGTACTAATCTTTCATGCTCCGACTGTAAAGCACGGCTGAGCAAAATTGCAGTCTTCTGTCCTCGTTGCGGTAAGAGAGTGGAAACGGCAACGATAGTGCAGAGAGAAGAGCGCCGGATGCGAACTATCCCTGTTGATCCGGATACCATGGACATAGCTAAGGAATACATTAAACGCGGTGGCATTGTTGAGAAAAACGGCAAGAAGTATTTGTTTGGTATTAACCGTCACAGAGCGTGGCAGATTATTACCAAGTGCGCTTCGGAAGCGGGTTTACCACAGCTTATTAATCCCCAGTCGGGGAAAGTTCATCAAGTTTCCCCGCATCGACTCAGAGATGCTTTCGCAGTTCATGCGGTCAAGGTTAATGATTCCGGTGATGGATTGCGTATGCTTCAGGAGCACCTTGGACACCAGAGTATCGCCACAACTATGGGCTACCGTAAGATTGCTGGTGAAGAGCTCAAACAATGGTATCAGCACCTCTGGGAGAAGGATAGGTGAATGCTTTACCACTAAAACCCACCAGAGGCGGATTTCTCCGTTCCTTCGGTTGCGGTTGGTTCATTCGAGAATTTTTGCTGGGTAATGGACCGTACGAATCAACGATAATAGATCCGCAAATTGGTGCTCCTCAAGCTGATATATTCCATGAATACAAAACAGCACTAATGAAGGCGACTGCTCTTGATAAAGGTACCAGGACCGAGGAGAAACTGGCCAGGCGAGAAAAACGTCGTATTAATCCTGACAATATCGTCGTATTTACTAGCAGGTATTTGGCCGCCATGCCTTACAAATCACACGGCTGCCGTTTCCACAGTTTTGTTGTCTACTTTTCTAATCTGCGGAGATTGGGTTGGGTGGAACCTACTGGTAAAGAAGAACTCTCAGCATTTCAGGAACATTATCCCCTGGGTCAACCACGAAGATATTATCGGCTTACTACATTGGGGAAAACTACTGGCAACGCTTTTTGGTCCAATCCGCAACTGGTGCTTTACGGCTGAAGAATAAGACAGGGTTTCACACTTAACGTACTTATGGCTTAGAAGCTAAACAATAAAGAAATTCAATTATTTTAATTGATTCCTTAATATGTGTATAGATTCAATGCTAATAAACTTTTCCACCAAGCCTAGAGAATACATACTCCTCTTCTATTTTGACAAGATAACTTTATATTTCTTTAATCCTTGACCGATTGCACTCAAACGTATTTCAGCATTTTTATTTTGCATCTCGTTGATGTCTGAAATACGCAGTGTTGTTTCAAAAGAAATTTGCCCTGAATAAACACTATGGGGAGCAAACCTAAATCCGATAATATCTTTTTCACCTGTTACTCTTAATACAGGTGCATCAATATCTCTTCCATTATGAGATATTCTAAGAATAAGGTTTGAGATTTCGCCTACTCCTGTAGCTGAGTCGTTTACTATTTGTGAGTTAGTGTTGAACCGAATCCATTTATCATCTCTGCTAAATTCTTGGACACAAAAGTAACTTATATTGGGTGATTTAATATTTATTCTAATATTCGGAATTCCTAAAAAACTTTTAAGAGTAAACATAATAATCCCTACCAGAAGCGGAGCTATTACTTGGGTGAGCTCTGACGCTGGTAATTGAATTGTAACGACTAGAGTGATAATTAAAATAATTGGGGGCAGTATCCATTGGAGAAAAATACCCATCTTTGTCCTCCAAACTCAGGTTTGTTTGGAGTCTATCACTATTGAAAATGTTAGTCAACAGCAGTTCATTCTTTTATAGTCAACATTGCTGTTAACAACCTTTTCACTTTTTTTATTCAAGGTGGTACTTAAATATGTGCTGTCGAATTCATTTTTCGGTACCGCTTGGATGTAATTACCACAAGTTCCATCGGCATAGCAATGTTCTCCAAGAAATTCAGTAGAAGTTAGGAAGTTCTACGGCACCCTTACTGGGGAAAAGACTGAAAGTACCAATAACAAGGATAGCCTTGTTAAGTGGTACAGAACTGGTACCCAAACTGGAACTGGGAGTGGTACTGAATGGAACTGGAACCTTTGGTACTAAGCCGATTCCGTGCCCATTTTCGGCTGTAGTAGATTAATCCTCAGGTACCAGGAAGTACCACCTGCTGGTAGTGGTACCTGGGTGGAACTGGGACCTTCTCCTCCCACTGGTACCTTGGTACCGGCAGTGGGAGTTCCTCAATCCTTAAATAGGGCAGTTATCTATCTATCGGATAGCCAACCGTAGCTAACATCCCGCTTTCGGTTTACCCTCCGAATTAGGCTTTATTCAGACCTTGCGTAAATATAGGTTCATTCTGTTAATGACCAATCGCTCCTTTTGTTCAATAATGAAGCTGGAAATTAAAAAAGGAGTAAACTAAAAAGCTAAAAACATACATTATACGAGACTGGTAATCTCAAAAACTACACTTGATATATATGTACATTAACAAAAACCACTTACCACTTCTCAGGGTGGGTGATAGCTAAAAAGTGAATAGGTAATAGATGATACCGAAAGCCAATAGTCTAGTGGTAATAAGTAAGCAGTTAAACCGTAAATTGTGGCTGTATGTTCAATAAAGTAAAAGTGAGGAATTGAACATAAATGAATACGCCAAATTACATAAAATCACTCTTAGCCCCAAACACCAAAAAGCCACAAGGTAGAAAAGTCTGGTCAATTGACTTGGAATCGGTTTGGCTTCCCTTCTTTACTGCTACAAATGCGATGGGAGATACTTCTATCCCTAGCGATGCGCTAGGTTGTCCCTTGCGCTTAGGCTATGACAAAAGCGGTGCGGTGCGCTTCTCACAAGCTGGCAGACCAGTTATCAGAGTAGCAAAGGACATTAGCGACAATGTGCGACTTGTCAGGGATAACTTCACAGCTAACCTTATCAACTACGCTGGTGAAGTTATGAACCAGAACACAGAAGCGTACAAGGCGCAAATTGAGCTTGCCAATAAAGCTGGTGAGCCTATCGCACAACACGACAGGTTACAGCTAAGCAAAGCCATACAGGCGCAAGTCGAAGCGGAAGCGGTAGAGTGTGCCAAAGCCAAAGCAGAAGCAGAACGGGAAGCGCAACCAGAACGGGAAGCTGTCCCAGTCTAAAGTAATAGGATATACAGCCACAATTTACGGTTTAACTGAAAGTGAGGTAAAAGTATGACATTGAAACCAAAGTGGCTTACTTCTAATCGTAAAACCCACTTAGTTTCTTTGTTTGTGCGTAGTAATGGCTTTTGTGTCTACGGTGAACATAACTGCCAATTTCCAGAACATCACTACGAAGTTTTCATTGAAAGTCTGATAGATGATTGGCAAGCGGATGATAGACAGCAAGCAAAGTATGATTGGCAAGCGGAAAGAAAACTAATGCACTCACTAAATGAGAAACGTCTACCACTTAGAGGTAGATTTAATAATATCTCCAGTGAGATATGGCATAGTCAACAGCCTATGTATTATCTTGAAGGTCTAGGGATGGATGGCTTAAAACTAAAGCCGTTTGCTAAGGTGAAGCTGTCTAGCAGTTATCAGCATCTATACGTTGACTTAGGCGATAGCTTGCGCTCTATCTCAAAAAACAAAAAGCGTAAAGCCATAAGGTACAATAAGCCACTACCACAGCAAGCAAATGATGTAGTATCACAGCTAATATGGGAAGCTGTAAAACATTATCTCAATAGCTAATAGCGCAAAACGAAAACGCTTCTAGTTTACTAGGGGCGTTTTTTGCTTTTTTAACGGTGATTGTGAGGGCGGTACATTCTCGTACCGCCCTCTTCTTTTATGCCTTGCGATAGAACGATTAGACGCTGAGTCTATCTTTACTGTCAAATAAGAGCGCAAGAGCTATGTTCAATTTGAGACCGTAGTAGCACCCGTAGCACACCACCGCCCCAGTTCCTTGCCCGAAGCCACCGGAGCTGGTTCTATTCTGTCAGTGGCGGTCGGGTAAAAATTGCACCAATAGCGCTATGAACTACCAGTGTACCGGCATTCCCAAAAAGACTTAGAGATTAAATACTAGGAAAGGAGGTGTAACGTGGCAAGAAAATTCATCGTCGATGGCATTGACTACCTAGACCCGGGTCCCGAAGTGACCCCGGACCAGTTCAAGCAGATGATGGCTGGCTTTTTACCCGAGCTGGCCACCGCCGAGATGACGGAGGAAAAACAGGGCGAAGACACCATCTTCCGCTTTAAGAAGCGCGTGGGAGTCAAAGGCTAAACATGGGTGATATTACCGAAATTCTAAAGAGCGTCCCGGAGGTCAAACTCAAGGTCATACCGCTTACCTGGAACCTACTGGGTGAGGACGGTCATATCGACATCAGGAAGGCATCCTACGATACCACCGAGGTCGATGCTGCCTTAGAGGAGGCTGAGAACTATGCTCGACAAACGGGGAACGCCGTGCAGCGCCTGAAGAATCTGCTTCGATAAAAAGAGAAGAATAAATGTGGGACTTGAACACAATCCACGACATGGAAGAACGTGCGCACCAGGAATATCTGAGACAAAAGCCCACCACTCCCCTGGCGGCGCTTCGGAAAAAGCTGCACGATGTTCACCCCCCTTCCATCTCTCTAATCCTGAGCCTATTCCAGAATGTCGAAACTTACAATGACTTCGTGAAACTGGTCAGGGACTTCTTACCGGAGAGGGAGAAGGAGATACTGGAGAAAACATCCCCATCATCACAGATAGCCGCCTTCGCCTCACATTTTGAGGACAGGTACCTCCCGTTACATCCAGTCTTTAAGGATGGTGAGGTAGAGGATGACTACTATGAACTCCTGCGTGATATTCCTGTCATGGTGATGGGTTTTGGCTGGGAAGATTACCACGAGTTGAACAATGCCCGTCTGGGACTTCAGTTGATGTGTTACCTCTTCGAGCCACCTTTTGAAGGGGATAGCGAACAGTCAGGGGAGAGAATCGCCCTGGTTGACGGATTCTCACCTGAATACCAGCGTGAGGCCCAGAGAGTCCCTGTAGGGGGCATTAGTCTTACTGATGCCAGGCTCATATTTAAGGGCAAGAAATGGATAGGTTTACGTAATTGCGCTGAATATATAAACCAGGCCACGGATAATTGGTTCCTCGATACCGACGATGAGATGAGGGGTGATATGCAGCCGATGGAATGGGATAAAGAAACCGTTGCATCAATGACCCAGGAGTGGCTTAAAGCCAATGCTTTTTACGACAAGATGATGGAGTTCGCTTTGTGGCTGGAGGATAAGAAAGAAGGAGTTGCTCATTTTAAGAAAACGGTAGATTTCTTTCTGGCCAATAAGAAATAAGGAGGTGATATTGTGCCCAAAGAAGTAACTGTAGAGCAGGCGGAAATAGAGGTCGCAGGTTCCAGATTCACCGTTACCTATATACCTACTGCTACATCCGGATGCTGGTATACCATCCACGATGCCTGCGAGATATGGGGAGCCGTGGCCATTGACCTGAATGGCGAGGCCATCGGCTGGCGCTGTCCTCCGAAAGAGGAATTTCGTAATCCTATTGAGAAAGCCATTAAAAAAGAGTTCGGGCTTCCCTAACAGGAGGAGCTGCAAATGGTACGGGAACTAACTAAAGAACCTGTAGGCTACCAATGGGCGCTTCCGGAGAATGTCGATATCCCGCGTGACGAACTGAAGGTGCGGGTAGACTTCTACGGTCAAAGCGTGGTGATGTATGTCCTGGAGGAAGGAATTGTTACCACCAGGATGGTGAGCGCTCAAGATATCGCGCTGGCGCTGCTCAGAGACATACCGCTCGGGTCAGGAGTACTGCCCGAAAATACCCTCTGGTGGCAGCACAGACAGGACGGCGCACCGGTAGCGGCGTTATGGCGCCCTCCCCAGATCTGGCCGGTGGCCTTGCAGCTGGAGCCTTTCAAACCACCACGGCGCTTCAGGCTACCTATGCCCGGGCTGATCTTCATGTGCCGCGCTGGGAGCCCCCCAAGAGTGGTCGCCGTAAAGAAACGGCCAACTACACCCGAGGAGCCGGTCTATCGTGCTCCGCTCTACAACGTGTATACCGATGGAAACACCTGCCCCGGCAGCCACCAGTATTCGGAAGATATCGCCAAAATTCCGGAGGAGTTTTTCACTGCCTTCTTCACGCAATCCCTTGGCGGTGAAATATCCCGAGCATACGGACACGACCTGACCAAGTTGTGGGAGAGCATTGACGGCAAAGTTAGGTTTCCCTTGAGGGACCTCATTCCGTGCGGCAAGGTAGTAGACCTCCTGCGGTAGATACATGACCAAACCAGTAAATTACTTGATCAATTCCTTGACAGGTCTCGAGGGAGAACCAGGCGTCTTCTATGACTACATCATGGCTGGCGATGGACTGTACCTCCGGGCAAGGAACCCTCAACTCGCGGTTACAGTTTGCATTGCTCCCCAGGAGATTAGAGGATTGGCGCCACTTAAAGAGGAAATACAGCTGCTCCACGGAAAGATTCCTGTGTATTTCCTCAACCTAGCGTTGTCAATACTATGCATTAAGCCGGATATCGAGCAGTATTTAGCGGTTACCTGGCAAGGTAACTACAGCCTGAGCGTACCATCTCAGTCACAGACTCCCGTCTCGGTTACCTATGAGACCTTACCCGGCACAGTGCTGGATATCCACAGTCACGTCGGCGGTGTGCCGGCCCATTTTAGCGGGATTGATAACCGTGATGAACAGGGGCTTTGTCTTTATGCCGTAGTGGGAGATCTCCGCAACCTTTGTCCGACAATAGAGCTCCGGTTAGGAATATACGGTTACTTCATGCCCCTTAAGAGGGAGGATATTTTTGTATAGGATCGCCTTAGCGTGGAACGATAAAACACTCGAGGTAGCAAACTCCTCGCGCATACCGGCAATTATCGTCGTGGGTTGCGGCGGTACCGGTGGGTTTGTCGCTGACGGACTCGCCAGGATGCTCCCGCCGAACATAGGACTGATACTCATTGACATGGACAGAGTAGAGGAACGCAACCTGAACCGGCAGAGTTTTACCGTGGCCGATGTGGGGCTATTTAAGAGTGAGGCGCTGGCAAAACGCCTGGCAGGTAAATACCAGCGCCCGGTGCAATACAGTGTTTTGCCTGTCGGCGCTGCCGATTTACCCAGGGGAATAGTTGTCGGGTGTGTTGATAACGGACTAGCGCGGCAGGCGATCGCCGACTGCATCCATGATGTCCAGTGGTGGGTGGATTCAGGGAATGGCACTAATTACGGACAAGTGTTAATCGGCAATTCAAAGGTTGAGAAACTGCGGCCGTCTTTTAACGCTGCCCTCTGCTTCCGGCTGCCGTTTCCCACCATCCAGCAGCCGGCGCTTCTCACCCAGGTCCCCAGACAGCGAAGTTGTGCCGAGGCGGTTGCCACAGACGACCAGAGCCCGACAATCAACCAGGCTATGGGCGCCCTGGTGCTCGAGATAGTGAGGCGCATCATTGAAGGTACCTGCCCGTGGATGCAGCTGTACCTTGATTTAGATGCCGGCACACTGATCCCGACCATGGCCACACCGGAAGTGGTGTCCCGACTAACGAGAATAAAGACCAGCAAATTGATTGAGAAATAAAGGAGGTAACGATGTCAAGGGAAGAGCTAAAAGTAAACATTATCATCAAGGGGGACCGCATCTTCCTGGGAGCTCAGGCGACCGACTGCGACCCGAAGATGACGACGCTGCAGGGTAATCTTCAGACCGCTCTCGAGCGTATACCCTCGTTTATCGAGGAAGCTAACCGGCAGTGGGACGCATCTCCGCACAATCCCAAATCTACCGTCCCGGAGCCAGTAGCACCAGTCAGAACAGCGGCGCTAGCGGCAAGTAAGCCGGCTGCCGCAAAGCCCGGCCAACCAGCACAACAGAACTTCTTCTAACTCCTGGCGAATACCAATAATTAAACAAGTCTTTGGGCTGGCCTCCAGAGACTGAATAAATGGCCAAAAAGGAGGTGAAAAATTGGAAATTAAAGTTACCAAACTAAAAGAGGTCATGGACCTGATGAAACCGGTGGTTCCAAAGAAACCCACAATAAAGTCCGTTGCCTGCCTCAGTCTGGGCAATGGGAAAGCGGTGGCGACCGACCTGGAAACAATGGTCATCGCCAACCTACCCGAAGCCAAAGAGCCGATGCTGCTCCCCTATTCTTCTATTGCCGAAATGTTAAAGTACGTACCCGGCAACGAGACACTCAAGGTAGAGGAGAAGAGCAAAAAGATTTACCTTTCCTGGAACGGTGGCAACGCGACCTATCCCACAGAGGACCCTATGGACTTCCCCATCCTGCCGGAAATGTCGGCTAGAGCCGAAGGCCAAATAGACGGCGATATCTTGGTAGCGGCAATGCTGGCCGCTCTACCGTACACCGCCACCGATACCACCCGGCCCGTGCTGAGCGGCGTAACACTGGTGTTGGGGACTCCCATCGAGGTAGCTGCCGGTGACGGCTTCAGGATGTCTCACCAGGTACTGGGGCTTTCCTTCCCACTTGAGGAAAAAATCATCGTCCCGGCACACGGTGTGGCAATCCTGGATCGTGTCTTTGCGAAGACACCACGAACCCCTCCCTCAACTGCCGAGTCCCTGATAAAAGTGGTTACCGCCAAGCGGCAGCTCCGCATGTCTCTCATCGGTGACAACAAGCTCAGACTGGACTTTGGGACGACCGCATCCGTGGTACTCAACCTGATCCTGGGCAAGCCGCCAGAATGGCTTGCGCTCATCCCTAAAGGCGAACCCGTACTCCAGAGCCAGATCTTTGCCCCGCAGCTGGAAGCGGCCGCCAAACGAGTCCGGGACATCGCCAGGGACGGCAGCGGTACTGTCCGCATGGAGTTTGCCGATGGTAAGCTGAAAGTGTCCGCCAGAGGAGACGACCAGGAAATCAGTTCTACCATGGACACTCTCAACACTCAGGGGGAACCGGGGAGAACCGCACTCGACCAGAAATACCTTCTCGGCTACGTCTCCGGCAAACAGGGTATTGTCATCTTCTCCAAGTATACCGATATTGGCCCTGTTGTCTTTGAGTATCAGAAATCTCCCAGGGTGCTCATCATGCCTATGTCAGTGCAATGGGGCGATGAGACGCCCCCCGCGGAAAAAGCAGAACCGCAAGCAGAGGCGACTGATGCAACGTCAGACGTCGAGCCGGACGAATCCGAATCCTCTGTGGAAGAGGAAATTGCAGAACAAGGGACCGGTAAAGAGGAACCGGTAACCGAGTAGACCAGTTCACGGGAATTGGTCTGGGGTGCTGGGGCGGCAAGGCTCCAGCACCTCTCTTTGTTAGTAAATATAGGGAGGAACTACATGACAACCGAAAGAAAAGTTGATGGGTGGATTGATGACATCGTTGGGGCACTTTGTGATCCTATCATTGTTATGCCCGGCGGTTGGGGTGATGACCTGCCCGACTGGTTGAGGCAAAAAGTCACAGTGGAGCGGCTTTCTGAAAACTTAGTAGCACTCAAAGAAAATAGGGAACCTACTGCCACGGATGCCGAGGCTGCTTGTTATCTGTTTACTGCTTCGCTCACCGCGCCGATTGGAGGTGACTGGACTCAGATATACCTCTACGTCGCCGGCTGTGAAATGAACTTCCCACGACCTTACGGTCGGGGTATCTAGTCTATTAGAAAGAAAGTAGAAACATGTTATACGACCAAAAATTAGTTAAACAACGCATCGAAGAAGCCTCTAAAAAGTTACACCTTGACGCTCAAAAGATGTTGGCAGAATTTGGTGTAACAACTGCATTGGCAGAAATGTTAGAGAAGGAGGTAGAGCATTCCTCCCCTACCTCACGATAGGGGTATCCTGCTCCAACGATATGAAAGATGAAGCCAAGATCGAAATGCCAGCAGACATCACGGTAGAGGCATTGACTGAATACCAGTGGCGTGAGTTAAAACAATTAAAGAACTGGATATACCAGCAGAGGGTAAAACATCGCAAAGAGAAAAAGCGGGGACTACGCCAAGACCTGCGACAGGTCGGGGAAGAACAAATCGAAGAATTGAAAACTAAGCCCGTACAGTCATCATTCTTCTAGATGTTTAAAGATGTCCAACGCCTTGTCTTGATTTTTCCAAATATTGAAAGGATAAAAACAGAATAAGTAGAACAGCCTGCATTATTTGCATTCTAGAGGTTAGTTAAATCCAATTTGTAAAAAGCCTGGGAATTTTCCCGGGCTCTTTTTTTATTTATCGCAGTGAACAAAAGAAGAGATTGTTGAATCACACAAAATACTATAAAGTTACAAGACAAGAACCCTGTAGTCATTAGGCCTGCAAAGCAATATTTTCCTATCTACGTTATAACTATCATCTGACCTTTCTGACCATTTGCTAATGGAATTTTAAGCCTATATCATTAATAGCCTCAATAACACCCTTGCTATTTTACCCTTTTTGACACTCCAATTAGCTAACTGCTAACATAAGGCGTAATCTGGGGTTCTTGGCTAGATATATAATATGGATAGTATTAACAGTCTATTTATAGTATTGCTCCTAGTTTCCCTGGGGTTTGCCGCATTTTTCTGTAGCGCTGAAACTGCTTTTATCGGTATTCAAAAATTCCGTCTGCAGCATCTGATAGAGAAAGGAGACCCCAGAGCCAAAATCGTTGCCAAAATTATGGAGCATCCGGAAAAGTTTCTGGCTACCGTTCTCCTGGGAATCAATTTTTTTGAGACGGCTGCAGCCACTATGGGAACGATAATTGCCATCTCGCTTTGGGGAGAGAACTTGGGGGCAGCGCTTGCCACCATTATAATTACCATGGTAACCTTAGTTCTAGCTGAATATATACCCAAGAGTCTGGCTGCCCACCACGGAGAGAAAATTGCCCTGAACTATGCCCGCCCCATAGTCCTTATCTCGACCATCTTCTATCCCTTTGTCTATCTGCTAAACCATATTGGCATCAAATTCTCTACCTTGTCTGACGAAGGTAAGCCCATGCCGACAGTTAGCGAAGAGGAATTTCGTGCAATGATAACAGTCGGGCACCGGGAGGGGACGGTGGAGAAAGAAGCGGCTGAGATGCTACACAATGTATTTGAATTCGGTGACCGTCCCGTTAGCGAGGTTATGATACGGCGTCCGGAAGTGATCTTTGTTGAGAAAGGTTCCAAGTTATCCGATTTTCTGAGCCTTTATTCAGAGACCCCCCTATCTCGTTTCCCGGTATATCAAGAAAACAGGGATAATGTAATTGGCATCCTCTCTATAAAGGATGTGTTGATGGCTCAATCCAAAGGTAATATTAAGAATGAGAGTTCTATTGATGAGCTAATCCGTCCGGCTTACTTTACTCCCGAGAACAAGCTTATCAGTAAACTCTTTATTGAGATGCGGGATAATAACCACCATATGGCCGTGGTTGTTGATGAGTTTGGTGGCACGGCCGGCGTCGTCAGCATCAACAAACTGATTGAGGAGATTGTCGGTCCTATGGGGGATGATATGGGAGGGATGGAAAAGGACTTCGAGGTAATTAACGATTATACCTTCCAGATTGATGGCGGTATGCGTGTTGAAGAAGCCAACGAAGAGATGGGGTTGGGTTTGCCTGAGGGCAACTATGAGACAGTGGCCGGTTTTATCCTCCACCTCCTGCAACGTATTCCTAGGCAGAGTGAACACCTGAGATATAAAGACTTGAAGATGGTCATCACCAGGATGCGCGGAGTGAAAATAGAAGAAGTGCTGGTGACCAGGGAGAAGCCTGTTCTAGAGCCCCCAACAACTACTAAAAAAAAGGAAACTGAAAAAACCGATACAGCGTCTTAGGAGCAGGGATTACAATTGCACCGTCAAAAACGTTGTTTTGTTGATCGTAATAAGATGGAGCATTTTTGTGGATAAACTTGTCTTTCGTGTGCGTAAATACCACGCTTTTAGATTGACTTTTAAGCTCCCTCAACCTACTAATCCTCTATCCTCAACCCTGCTATTGGTTTGCGGCTTCGGTGGGTTTATCTCACTGGGGGCAATTATGCTTTTATTCCCGATATCCAGCCAATCCGGGCAATTTACATCCCCCATTAACGCTTTGTTCACTGCCACCTCGGCAGTGTGTGTCACCGGCTTAGTGGTAGTAGATACGGGTACATATTGGAGTGGTTTCGGGCAAGGTGTGCTCGCGACGTTATTTCAGGTTGGCGGTCTTGGTTTTCTCATAGGTACGACGTTACTTTTATTTGCTATCAGCGGTAGATTTGGGTTAAAAGAAAGGCTGGTGATTTCAGAACAAGCCGGAATAGATGAACTCGGTAGCGCCCTCAGTTTGGTGACAAAAATCAGTATTTTTGCACTGGTTATTGAAGGGGTCGGTGCAGGCTTTATCTACCTCAATTGGATAATCTCAGGTAATACCTCATATTCTTTTGGGACAGCGCTTTTTCATTCCATTTCCGCTTTTAATAACTGCGGTATGGACCTCTTTGGTGAATTTAAAAGCCTGATAGTTTCCCAGGGTGACTATATATTTTTATTGTTAACTGCCCTACTGATTATCGCCGGAGGTACCGGTTATATCGTGTTAGCAGATGTCTTGAAACGCCGTAAATTTGTAAAATTATTACTGGATACCAAGTTAGTGTTAGTCACCACAGGCATGTTGCTCTTGTTCAGCACACTATTTATTCTCTTGGCTGAATTCAAAAACCCGTTAACCCTAGGACCGATGCCATTCACTCAAAAATTAATAGTGGCGTTTTTTCAATCTGTGAGCCCCAGAACTGCTGGTTTTACCGCAGTAGATATCGCCGGACTGAGGCAAGCAACTATCTTTTTCATAATGCTGTTAATGTTTATCGGAGGCGCCGCCGGTTCAACCGCCGGTGGTGTCAAGGTAAATACTATCGGGGTGCTCTCTGTCACAGCGATCAGTTTAGCCAAAGGGAAACATCATATTAGTGCCTTCGGCAGGCAATTAACCAATGAGACCGTTTTCCGAGCAATCACGCTGTTTTTAGTGTATCTTATGGTAGTAGGGGTTTTTACGGTAATACTATCCGTCACTGAAAATCAGCCTCTCGATAGTATTCTTTTCGAGACGTTTTCCGCGCTTGGCACTGTGGGCTTAACGTTTGGTATTACACCTGAGTTATCCAGTTTGGGTAGGCTTGTGTTAGTAATAGCAATGCTGGTCGGACGACTCGGTCCACTGGCTTTTATGGCATTTCTGGTTCACCGTCAACAGACAGCTGAATTGGAATATCCTCATGAGAACATTAGACTGGGTTAGGAGAATAAAATGAGTAAACAAGTTGTAGTAATCGGACTGGGGCATTTCGGAGCCGCCCTCGCTTCCATCCTGCACGATACCGGGTACGAAGTGTTGGCAGTAGATAAAGACGCGGAACTAGTGGAAAGTATTGCGCCTCATGTCACTCATGCTGTAAAAGCAGATGCCACCCAGGAGGCTGCCCTGCACAAACTGGGAATTAATAAATTCAATGTTGCTGTAGTGACTGTCGGATATTCAATTCAAGATAGCGTAATGATTACTATTCTATTGAAGAGGATGGGTGTGCGCTATATTGTCGCTAGAGCCGACAATGAATTACATGGCGCTATATTGGAAAGCATCGGCGCACATAAAGTGATCTTCCCTGAGAGAGATACGGCATTAAGAACCGGCCCTGTTCTAACTATGGAAGGCGTAACGGATTTCATTCCATTGGATAGAGGCTCCGGCATTGTGAAGACTAAAGCTCCATCGTATTTTATCGGTAAAACCCTGAAGGATATCGGGTTTACGGCTGATTCTAGTAATGGCACGGTGGTGCTAATGATTCAACGCGGCAGAGAAGGTATTGCCAACCCATCGGTAGATGAAGTCGTCAGCCATATTGATGTATTAATTATCGCCGGTAATAACGTTGATATAGAAAAACTGCTGGACCAAGCCGAGAAAAATAGTGGCAATAAAAAGTAAAGAGGTATCGATGGTTTTTTGGGCAAGAAGAATAGGCCAGAAAAGATATACCTGCTGTTTTGTGGTTTCTTCAGTGGTCACGAGATGAGTAGGGGTGACACTACGAGAACTACTGGGAAAACACGAGTCACCGTCTACCAGAATGTTTACCCAGTTAGCAAATCGCTTCTTTGTTGTGATATTCTCTGGTAACGAGCTTAATTCAATTTTCATGAAGATAAGTATTGTGCTCGCACTCTCGTCCTGTCAAGAATTGGATTGCTTACTATCTTTTGCAGACAGATTTGGGGGCAGATTACCGAAGTAGACCTTGGTATGCGGCCAGGGAATCTCAATGCCTTCTTGGTCAAAGGCTTTCTTCAATCGGAGACGTAATTCGCCCATGACATCCCATTGTCTAATAGGCTTGGTTTCACCCAATACCTTTATCTCAATTCCAGACTCTCCCAGTTTGTCTACCCTGAGAGCCCTGGGTGGTGACAGAATGGCAGGTGCCCATACTGGGTCTTCAGCCAGTTCTTTACCTACCCGGTTTATCACGGTCATTGCCTTATCAAGGTCGGTATCATAAGCGACTGAAATATTTAAATTAACCCTGGACCATTGTTTGGTGAAATTACTGGCTATGCGAATTTCCCCATTCGGTACGACGTGAGTAATACCATCTAGGTCCCGTAATATTGTCCTTCTCAAGTTAATCTCTTCTACAACGCCGGATGTATCCGCAATCCTTACCACATCGCCCTTACGATACTGATTCTCCATGATAACAAACAACCCGGCGATTAAATCCTTAACTAGTGATTGGGCTCCGAAGCCGATAGCGAGGCCTAATATGCCGGCACCGGTAAGGATAGCTGTTATATTATAGTTAAACTCACCTAATATCATGAGCACGAAGATGAAGAGAATGACTACTTGTAGAGTAGTTACTATTACGCTATCAAGGGTATCCGCCCTTTTCTTCATCTCTTCATCGGTTTGCTCAGATCGTGAACTGCGTATCATCTTCTGAATAATCCTCGGAATAACCACGCTAGTTGAAAGAAGAAGCACTATCGCTATGATTGTCAGAGTAGCCAGACTGACCAAGTACTGTGACAGCCAGTTGTTAACTGCCTGATTCTCTATCCCTAGCATCTGCAATATGAGAATTATCCCGAGACCGCCACCAATGATAGGCAATGCAACGATCACGGCTGCCGTGATGATGTTTTCAAGATTACCTGAGGTCTTTGGGCAAATTTCATCTCGGTACCATTTCAGGATAGCGGTGACAATAACAATAGCCATGTAGATGCCTAGAGCGACAAAAAGGACCGATATTACCTTGCTTTCGGTATTTACCCAACTTGCCGGTGTATTTGCTATTTTGTATCCCGCATATATACTCAAACAAATACACCACAACTGTGAAGCAATACGGGTCTCCTGGATGATAATGTCATCGAAACGGGTCTTGGTCTTGGAGGCTATTTTATGCAGATAGGCATAAAGGTACCGACGCAAAAAGATAGTTGCTATAATAACCGCTATCCCTACGCCTATTGGCCACACCAGCGGAAGTAGAGTCTCTGAGTTAAAATATTGTCCTAAATCCATTCCTGGCAACCTCATTCGTAAATATAGCTCAATGATAAAGACTTAAGTTCATTTTGCAGTCCCTTATCGCACGCATGTACCTCGTTGTATTGTTACTTTCTTTCGAACCCGAGCATGGTATTTGGCGAAAAATAGGATAGCTAAAAAAGCGATGGCTCTGTCCGGCTTATGTCAGTACCTTTGGGAACGACCACTATACCGTTATCTGAAATTGTACAGCCTCTTCTCTTATCTGCATCCTGGTCATAGCCGAGCGAGGCGCCAGCCCGGACTCTACTTTCCTTATCAATGATAGCTCGCCTTATCCTGGCTCCAGGTTCAATAATAACATCGTCAAAGATGACTGATTGCTCCACTACGGCATCCCTTTCCACGATCACGCCTGAGGAGAGGATAGAGTTCCCGACAGTCCCGTCGCTAATGATGCAGCCGTCAGATACCATAGAATTCGGTATCTTCCCACCAAGGACGCACTTGGTCGGAGGTAGGGGCCTAGAGAATGTCCTGAAGGGCCACCTCTCTCCGTAGAGGTTAAATAGGGGGTCTATACCCACAAGGTCCATACTTGCTTCGTAATACGAATCGATGGTGCCGACATCCTTCCAGTAGGATGAATCGCGGGTCTTGTCGACCAGTATCTTCTCTCTGATACCATCCTTCACTTCTACCTTAAAATCCTCTATCTTGTTCTCTTTCTCGTAGTCATAAACGTAAATATCGTGATGCTTACCGATCATTCCCGGAATAACATGTTTTCCAAAGTCGTCGTCCTGCCCCTGCAAAGCCTCAAGCAGCGTACCCACTTTAAAGATATAAACTCCCATTGAAGCTAGAGCATAATCTGGGGCATCGGCAAGTGTCTTCGGCTGCGCAGGCTTTTCCTCAAAGCCAATCAATCGTTGGTCATGGTCTATCTCGAGGATGCCGAGTGTTCCGGCAGCACGCTCTTTTCTTTCTCTGATAGCAGATATCGTCAGAGCCGCCTTCTTCATCCGGTGATATGTCACTAGCTGAAGGAGATTCATCTTGTAGACATGGTCACCGGAGAGAATGAGAACGTCTTCAAAATCCTTTGTCCTGACCAGGTTAAGGTTCTGCCTTACCGCATCAGCCGTGCCACGGTACCAATCCGCGCCAAGCTTCTGTTGAGCCGGGACGCAGTATATGAAGTCGCCTAACCCGGAGGTCGAGATGCCCCACCCATTTTGAATGTGTCGATTTAAAGATTCTGAGAGGTATTGTGTTAGAACATAGATCTTACGGAGGCCTGAGTTGACGCAGTTACTCAGTGTAAAATCAATAAGCCGGAATTTACCTCCAAAGGGGACCGCGGACTTGGACCGTCCCCTGGTCAAAGGTTGCAGTCTTTCTCCTGCCCCTCCAGCCATTATGATGGCTAATACCCTGTTCATTGCAGACTTTTTTCTCCCGCTCAAAGACTCGTAATAAATAGACACAATGCCAATCGTCTGTAATAGTGGCTACCGGCTAATCTGGAACCTAGGGTGTAATGCGATAAAGGGTGTTCTGGGATTGTCTAATGCCTTTTTGAGCGATGCTTACCAGTTTGCCGCTCAATCGGTTTTAGTGTTGATGGTAGTTGTAGTACCGATGCTGGTGGTGCCAGCTCCTTAGCAGTCGACAAACCTGCCTCTCGCCCTTCCAGCATCTGTTTGGCACGGAAATAGTACTCCAGATCCTTACCTTCGGGTCGACCTTCCTGCTCCCAGATGGCATAAGCTTGCTCCCTTATTTGTTCCTCTGTAACCATATCTACCTCCCCGGCTATCTGATTCAAGAAAGTACTGGATTATCTATTCTGCCAGATGCACACCCCAAGGTAATTTTGCATGCCTAGTTACTATCACGCGAAAGAAGAGCTTACGATGATTTTGATTTAGTCTCAGGTTTTAATTGTGTTCCGGCAATCGCTTCCGTAAGTCCCAGAACATTAACCAGCCTTGACTGGTCAGATATGACAAGTTTTGTATTATTCTGCAAGGAGGCCTGGGTGACTTCAAGTTGTTTCAAAAGTTGAGCATTCCCCACGAAGAACTCGCTGGCGGCATTGGAGACGTTCTCAATCGCCTTGGCTTCGCCTTCAGCCCTGAGTATTGCTGCCTGCTTATCGCCCTCAGCCACCAATATCGCATTCTGTTTATCCCCCTCTGCCTGAAGTATTTGTTTCTGCCGATAGGCCTCTGCATCCAAAATGGTCGCTCGCTTTTCTCTCTCCGCCTTCATTTGTTTGCTCATAGCCTCAGTAATGTCATGGGGTGGGAGAATTTCCTTAACCTCTACCCTGGTTACCTTGACTCCCCACTTATCAGTGGCCTCGTCGAGGGTTGTCCTGAGGGACGAATTGATGCGTTCTCTCGAGCCCAATGTTTCATCCAGGCTCATGTCACCGACCAGGTTTCTGAGATTCGTCTGTGCTAGCTTGCTCACGGCAACGTAGAAGTTGGCAACTTCATATCGGACAGCCTTAGCGTCTGTCACGAAGTAGTAGACTACGGCATCCACGGTTATGCCAACATTGTCCTTGGTGATGACTGCCTGAGGCTCTATATCAAGGACAGTTTCGCGCATGTCGATTCTAGCTCTCAGCGCATCCATAAAAGGTACAAGGAACCTGAGCCCGGGGTCCAGGGTTTCTTTGTATCTACCGAATCTTTCTACGATTCCCTTCTCAGCCTGACGGATGATGATAATCGATTTTGCCAGAGTAATCAAGATAACCAATGCCAGAATGGCCAGGAATATTATGAGTCCTATTTGCATTACTTCCCTCCTTTTATTTTTTCGACATTCAGAGTAACACCATTGATAGCCGTAACGACTATTTCTTCACCTTTATCAATCCTTTCCTCCGCTCTTGCTCTCCACTCTTCATTACCCACCTTAACCAAACCACTGTTACCGGGAGTCAGGCTTTGTAAAACAATACCATTTCTACCGATGATGACATCGATATTGGTTTTCTCTTTTCGCGTCGCCGTCCATCTGTGGACATATCTCCTTCCTAAAGCTAAATAGGCAATGCAGATTACCAGGGTTATAATTAATGTTAAAACCCAGGAATGAAACGGCCATGTCACCAGTCCGCCAATGATGAATGCCGAACCCAGAAACACCAGGTCAAGCCCTGTTACTACGCCGACAATGAGTTCAAGCAGAATCATCAGAAGACCGATACCAATAAATATAAGCCACACCCATGAATCAGGGAACACTGCAAGACCATCTACCATGATGTTACACCTGCCTTAAAATCATTCTAGGTCGGGGGTTCCGGACTACCCAACTGATATTGCGATAATGCTGATTCAAGCCATCCTTTTACGACAGTCTTAACGGCTTCGTTGTTCCTGTGACCGGAGCATCACGTCTACTGTACCGGGAAGGTTCAACTGGGTTGAGTCAAGGGAGGGAAACGGGTAAGCTCGTGCCAGTCCGGTGGTTACCTTCAATAAGACGACTTTGCCTCCAAACTTTGCTGCCTGTTCAATGACGAAAGGGAGTATTTATTCGGCAAAATCAGTACCATCCAGACACACAAGGACTTTGTCAAACATCTTCGTCTCCCCGATTGAATAATGAGACATAAGTTAACGATTACTAACATAACACTTGATGTCTTACTTGTCAAGTCCTGGTTTCGTGGTGTTCATTGTGATTGCCTCCATAGCTGTTGCCGACCCTATCTTGAAGTGGGCGTGGGGTCGGGACGCTTTGCTATGGCATTGGAGATAGAGTACGGAGTAGAGCCTGCACCTACCATGATGTATAAACTAATCGGCTAAACGGGAGCCTGTCCGGGGAACCTGTAGTTTAGTGCTTGCATTGAGTCAAATTTCACAGCGACCCGTGCCGGTTACCGTTATTGTATGTAGGGGTTAATGGTATGTCGTATCTTCTGAATCCTGGGAAGAAAGGGCCTATATCCAGAATCTGGAAGTATTAGTATTCACTCGGTCCTGGCAGGTTTATGTAAACTATTTCAGTCATCTGTTTTTGATACTCTATTGATTGTGGCATTATTTACCTCCTATATCAGAAATGACCCGATGCTAGAAAATAGAAAAATGCAGAGGACAACTTCCTTTGAAGGTTGTTCTTCAGCCCCTACTGGCTGTTCCCGAACATCCCAGCAGACCTTGGCTGGTTTTAGGTGTCGGTTAAAATCTTGATTTGAGGCTTCCTTATATGGATACATCCAGAGCATCAGAAAATCACGCGATACTGCCATTTACAAATCATCACGTAGATAGAATGTGCTCTGTGCGATTGAAGCCAAGTCCCCTTACTGTGCACTAGCGATTATCTCATTTTATCAATGGCTTTACGAGTAGCAATGGTGACTTGCCCACCTGCAGAACTTTATTGGATACGCTACCCAGCATCCACTGTGTCATTCCTGTTTTACCGTGGGAAGACATAGCCACCAAGCTGACACCTTCTTCCTCTGCCACGTTCAGAATTTCCCGGGCGGCATCACCTGTCTTCAAAACCGTGAGAACTGAATCGAGGATATCACCGCACCGCTGCCGCGTCCCTATCAAATATGATTCCGCGTCTGCCTGAATTCTGGCCAGGTATGGCTTTGCCTCTGCCTGCATGGCGGCCACATTTTGTTCTGGTAATTGCAGGGCAATACTACGTAAGTGCTGTACCGGTTCTACTACACGGAGCAACACGACCTGACAGGTCAGCTTACTAGCGATTGCCTGAACATACGGTAACACCGCTTCGCCCATATCAGACCCATCCAGAGGCACCAGTATTTTAGTGAATAACCCCGTTTCCCTACTTGCAGCAGGTATCGCCGCCCTAATAAGCAATACCGGCATGGATGCCCGGTGAATTATCTTGTAGGCTGTGCCGCCCGTCGCCCAGGGCATAATACCGGAACGTCCGTGTGACACGATGATGATGAGTCCTATCCCCTGCTTTTCAGCATAGTCTAAAATAGCGCCTGAGGGTTCGCCAGCAACGGCAACTGCCTTCAGCTCCAAGATAACCCCTGCTTCTTTCAGTTGAGAACGAAATTTTCCCGCAGCCTTATGCAGATAAAGTTCACAAATGTGCTTGTCTTCTTCAGACAATTTCTCGCAGGCTGAAACAAGGTGCACTTCTGAATTTAAGCTCGTTGCCAATTCTTGAGCGTAGTCAAGAGCAAGTTCCCCCAATTCCGAACCATCCAGTGGTACCAAAATTTTGTCCATCATTGTTGCCTCCGCTTACGCATACCTTATTGCCAGGTAGAGCCAGCAAATACCAATGATTAATATCATGGCTGGGAGAGCATACTTACAATATTTGCCCCACGTAATACGATGCCCTTCCCGCTCCGCAATGGCAATGCCCACCACATTTGCCGAAGCCCCGATGGGTGTACCATTGCCACCGATATCCGCGCCTAATGCCAGCGCCCATGCCTGAGGAGGCAAAGGGATTCCGGACGTGGCAGATAAATTGACAATTACCGGTACCATCGTTGCCGCGAAGGGAATATTATCCACTACCGCAGAGGCAAAGGCCGACACCCAGAGGATAATCGTGAGGACAACCAGCGTGCTACCGCCGGCGGCGTCGCCGATGTACCTCGCCAATGCCTTGAGTATTCCCGTCTCTTCCAACCCACCGACACAAACAAACAAACCGAGGAAAAAGAGAATCGTCTGCCAGTCTATCCGCTTTATGATATGAGGCGCTTTTTTAAAGGCGAAGATAGCGGTGAGCACCGCCGCAAGCACTCCGATAAACGCGACCGAAAGACCGGTTTGGGCATGTGTAATTAACAATATAATTGCCAGCAGAAAAATGCCGGTATTGATAAGGAACATCCTGAGGCTGGTAATCGCTTCTTTCGGGTCGGGGTATGACTGGGCGCCAGCGCTCGTATCCTGGGATTTAACCAATGCCTTACGAAACAGAAAATAGAAGAGGACCACCGTTGCCGCCATACCAATCAAGGCTATCGGACCTGTATTGATAACAAAATCGGAGAATGAATAACCAAGCGCCGTGCCAATGATGATATTAGGGGGATCTCCGCTCATCGTGGCGGCGCCACCGATATTGGAGGCAAAGATTTCGGCAATAATTATAGGCACGGGGTCGAATTTAAGCATGCGGGATAATTGAATGGTGACTGTCGCCATGAAAAGGAGTACGGTAATACTGTCAATAAACATCGCTAGAAAACCGGAGAGAATCATAAAAGCCACCAGAATGGGCACAACCTTGTACTTGACTAGCCGGGCAACGAACAAACAGAGCCACCGGAAGAATCCCACTTCACCCAGCCCTTCAACCATGACCATCATTCCGCCGATAAAAATAATGGTTTGCCAGTTGACGCCCCCGTGTGATTCCGATTGTACATGACCGGGAATCCAGAATTGCGGATGAACAATCTGGTCCAGATTGAGCACATTAATGAAAGCTTGCGGGTCTCTCTGGATAAGCAAGAACACAATGAGAACCGTAAGTGTACCGCCTGCTAGCGCCGCAATATAACGCGGCACCTTGCCGGTGGTAATGACGATGAACATGATGATAAATATAGCAAGAGCGAAAATCTGACTTACAGTTTCCATGTGGCAGCAGGTAACTCCTTTTAAGCGTGATTCTTTGAGAGATTGAGTGTAATTATATCACGGAAAACAGTTGCTACTTAAGTGTAATTCGGGACTCGATCTATATACCCCTGAAGTAAATTGCCGCCAGCGCCGAGAGGTAAAGCACCACAAGCACGGCCCTATCAACCCCGACCCATCCCCGCAACCAAGCTCTCGACCGGAAGATAATGCCGATGATGACGACGCAACTCATTAGGATCGCAAAAAGGGCGGTGAGTACATGCCCGGCGCTGACATCCCGCAATACAGGCCCGGCTGGATAGAACAAATCAACAACAAATATAACGACGCCCATATTAAACAGATTACTCCCAACCATATTACTGACCGCCATTTCCAGGGCGCCAATCCGCGCCGCGGAAACTGACACCACCATTTCAGGGGCAGAGGTGCAGATGGCCAGGAACAGTGTGCCGACAAAACTCGCTTTCATTCCGGTAACGTTCGCCAACTCATCCCCTATAAAAGCCAACCACGTGCCGGCGACAGCTGTAATCAACCCGGCCAAACTAAACAAAATGATTACTTTTTTCAGAGAAATATTATCGGGCTCAGCTGTCACTTCCGACTCTTGTTCCGTCTTCTTTTTTCCGAAGCTGAACAGCATATACTGAGCAAAGAAATAGAGCAACAACAATATAAGAGAAAATATTCCAATCCGTCCAAAGAGACTGACAGTCAGGACATCCTGCGCGAGCAGAATAGAAGTTGCTGCCGTACCTATCATCAATGTACTCAGTAAGGTTGTCAAAATCACACCTGTGCCCATTAGGTGCAGTACAGATCCCTTATGAGTAACGTCAATAATGGCAATGATAGCCAGATTGACCATATTCGATCCGAAAAGGTCGCCCATAGACAGGTCTGGCTTTCCGACGAAAGAAACGGAACTAATGCCGGTAGCCAGTTCCGGCAAAGAGGTGATTGTGGCAAGCAGTATGACACCTGTCCACACCCTGCCCATACCCGTCTTCCGCGCAATCAGGTCGCCATAGCGGGATAATTTGGACCCGGCAATTATTATTAAGGCCAGGCAGATAACAAATTTCAACCAGACCATAATTACCCCGAACTAATTTATTTAAGGCTGAAAATGTCTGTTCGACTTTTACGCGTGACATCAACTAAAGGTAGACCATTTCCTGTGAATGCTCTTGTGCCAGAAACATGAGCATATAGTCTTTTATGTGGCGTGTTATCAAGAAATTATATCTGACATGTTCCCTTCCGTTAGTCCCAAGCCATTTTGCATATTCAGGATTACTCAGTAGTTGTCTTAAATCGAAGGCCGTCCCTTCAATGCCATAAGAAAGAAGACCAGTAAACTTATTTTTCACCTGGAGTGGAATACCACCAACAGCCGAAGCTACTACCGGTTTAGCTTTCCATAGCGCCTCGCTTACGGTCAGGGCAAACCCTTCCCGCAATGACTTTTGCAAGATGATTGTAGATGCTCTTTGTAATGCGTTAATTTCAATATCGCTGTTTGGCGGCAAGAGAAGAATATGAATATCAGGGTCGTTATTGGCTTTTTCCCTTACTTCCGCCAACACCTTCTCTCCTTCAGGGTCATCTGTAGCAGTACCTCCAGCGAGAACAAGGCAGCAATCCATGTTGCGTTTGACTATTTTGAATGCTTCGATGACACCGACAGGGTCCTTCAGGTAATCAAACCGGGAGACCTGCGTGATAATTGGTTTGTCATTCGGGATACCATATTTAGCCATTACCGAATCAATCATTGCCTGAGGCAATTCTTTATTTTTATCGCTTAGCGGATCGATTGAGGGCGCAACCAGGAACTGGCGAATAGGAAGGACACGGGAAAACGAAGGCGATGAAAACACAGCCGAATCATATTTATTAATATAAGGCTCAAGGAAACTCCATACTGCTTCATTGGCATGGGAGACATCGATATGGCATCGCCAAATCCATTTCTTGCCAATTTCCTGTTTACGGTTCACCAACATAATGGGTTGTGGGTCATGAACAAAGATAATATCACCATAGATTTCGGTTTCAGCAATGTTTTTCTTACCGGTATCTTGAAAAATTGCATAATCCCTTTCTGTTATCTCCTCCGCTCGACCATGAAGTGCATTGTGGAACTTCTTGGTGACGGAGAAAAATTCGTCATCCCCTTTGATAACACTCCACCTCGCATCAACCCCAAGTTGCTGCAAGAGGGGTATCATTCGATTAAGAATCTCTGCCACACCACCACCGGTAAAAGTAGAGTTGATGTTTTGAATTACCTTGCCAGACAGCTTCGTACCCAGCAACCTGAGTTCTTCAATCGCACTTTTACCGACGATTTGCTCATAGTCGGAGAGTCTTATTTGATGCGTTTTTCTATCATTTGTATTAGTTGAGATCTTAGTCCCTCCAAAGTATATGTATATGGGTCTAATCGACTGATTTCTTCTCCCAGCTCATTCTCCCCGAGATTGTCTCTTAGCCATACTGTAAAATCATTAAGCCCTTTTCCCAACCTTAGTCGTGACTCAAATATGTGAAAATAGATGCTACCTAAACTCAATTGCCGCAGGCACTCCGCGAGACCTCTCAAGTCATGTGCTACATATGGAGTTGGCAATATCATCACCACGGATTTCATGAAATAGAATTCTCTTCCGGGCATTGCTTCTCGATTTTCTGTAGTCCTCGCTAGACTTTCATCGATTATTCCAACTAACCTATCCCTGAGGCTCTTGAGGTCAAAGAAGCTAAAAGTATCAACGCTCGCAAGTCTCTCACCCAGAGCCTCATCTCCCATTGCTTCCGTAACCCACAACGCAAAATCACTGGACGGTTCTGGTGTGAGAAAGTGGTGCTGTTCGAGAAAGTGATGGGTATGAAAGTATACTATGGCATCGGATGAAGTCCTTAAAATATCGACTAATTCCCTGAGACTCCTGGCTTTCATTCCAGTTAGTTCGGTCAGGTGAACTCGTGTGTAAAAACGGAATGGCTCCTGGGCTTGTTTCAGTGGATGCCCGTAGTTAATTATTGAAGAACGGACCAGGTGACTGTTTGGCAAAATAACAGTGTTCTCTTCTAGTGTCCGAATGTCTGTCGTCCGCCAGTTCATCTCAATGATATAACCTTCTTCTCCTGTTCCAAGTTTGACGTAATCACCTTTTTTAATATGCCCGGCGGCGTTGATTTGAAATCCGGCGATGATATTCGGAAATATGTCTCTTAAAGCCAGTATGCCTACAACAATAATTACGGCAATTAACAAAAGAACAGGGGCAGTGGGTACATTCCAGATTCCCAACAGCACAAGGATGGCGATCAGGAGAATGATGACCCTGCTGCCATTTCGGATTACTATGGTAAGGTTATCCGGGATTTTAAGTTTTGGAGAAAAGTGTGTGATTAGATTGCCTATTATATTTAATAACGTCAGGGTGATAGAGATAAGAAGTAATGTCCACATGCCGTTATTAATAGGATTTTTCCACCCGCTTGGAATCTTGGATACCGAAATAGCAAGCCCTGCGCTAATAAATAAACACCATAAAGCTGAAGGCACTCGGGTGCTCTCTACCAGAATTTTGCTTGCTGGCCATGCGGCCTGACTAATCCATCGGTTTAATACCCGAAAGCTATATGCCCTGAGCCAGAACACAGCAATCAGAGTCGCCAGAAAGACAGCTAACGGCACGGCAACAGCCAACCAGTTCTCAGATAACCATTCGAATATCACGTTCATTTATAACCCTGACTTGTTGATTCCAATAACCGACTTAAAAATATCTCGACCTCCATTGGAGACCTCAAGTAATAGCGGGCTGATGTATCTGTACTAGCCTCGCCCACGAATATAGATAACCCGTTTCTATATTTCTCGATGACCTGAAAGCCATCTTCATCAGTTCGGTCATCACCTAGAAATATCGGCATGAGACCACTGTGCCACCCGCCTTTTCCATATTTTTTCATCAGCAATCTGATGGCTTTACCCTTGTCCCATTCTACACCCGGTCTGACTTCAAATACTTTCTTCCCGTTGGTTATCTTTACTTTACCTGAAGCCTGGGCTCCGCCAACAACCTGATCAAGTGTACGTTTGACATTTTCGGTTTGGTTGTCTTCTACCAGGCGATAATGAACGCTCAGGGTAAGACCTTTGTCCTCCACAAATACGCCTCTCATTGTCCCCAATGTCCTATGCAATATATAACTTATAATTTTAATGATGGGCTTGATTTCGTCAGCTAATGGATTGAGAAAATTGATGCCAGGTCCTCTTATTTCCAGTCCGTGATTCCCCGCATAGATGATGCCTTTAACACCTACTTTATTTCTGAGATCATCCAACGCCCGACCGCTGATTACACCCAAAGTCATGTTATTCGTTTGTCTCAATTCCTGCAACAGCAGTCGCATACTGGTGGTAAGGTTGGCTAACTCTGGCCTAGCGACAATAGGAGTCAAGGTACCATCGAAATCAGTCAGAAACAAAACATGTTTGGCGAGTTTGATTCTCTGCATAACTAATGGCCAAGCAGTGAGAAGATGCTCCAATTTTACCCCCCAAACTCAAACCTCATCAGTTCTGAAATGATATCGGCTGCCCACTTATAAATGTTGTTTTCTTTGACTACCTCCCTCATTTTTCGCATTCTCTTCCGTCTTTCGTTCTTGGGCATTTCCAGAGCAGTTTTAATGGCTTCGGCGAAATTATCAATTGCATAGGGATTAACCAGTAAAGCATCGGTTAGCTCTCTCGAGGCACCTGCAAATCGACTCAGTATTAAAATACCATCTTCATCAAAACGACTGGCAACAAATTCTTTCGCGACCAAATTCATACCGTCGTGTAGTGGGCTGACAACGCAAAAATCAGCCATACAACGCAGTGCCGCTAATGTGGTCGGTGGGCAATGTTCACGTAACCAGATGATGGGCTTCCAGTGCCCCGTTGTGTACTTCCAATTTATTTTTTCCACCATAGTATCAATCTGTTCGTTGAGCATCTGGTATGTACCGATGTGTGTTCGACTCGGAACGCCAGCCTGCACGAAGACTACTTTCCCCATATATTGGGGATATTTTTCAAGAAGACGGTCAATGGCATTAAACTTTTCCGGGATGCCTTTTGTATAGTCAATTCTATCCAGTCCGATGCCGATTTTCTCATCACAAATACCCAGCGTGCTTTTCAATCTCGCAATCTCTTCCATCACTTCAGGTTCTTGAGATTCTGAGCATAGCTCTTCAAAATCAACACTAATCGGGAAAGGGCGCACCAGAGTCTTTTTACCGCCGCAGGTTACCTCGTTTCTTTCCCAGTCCACTTTCGCTTCAATGGTTCGGTCAATCGTATCCAGAAAATTGTTGCAGTGATAACGAATATGAAAACCTAATAGGTCGTTTCCGAGAAGCCCGTGCAATATTTCTTCCTGCCAGGGACAGATTCGGAATGCTTCCCGATTAGGCCAGGGAATGTGCCAGAACTGTGCAGTAATGATATTGGGATTATTTTCTTTAATCAATCTTGATAGAAGAGCCAGATGGTAATCCTGAATAAACACAAAAGCTTTTTTCTTACCTACTTCCGCTAAGACGCTTTGCGCAAAAATATTATTTACTTTCTTGTAGGTATTCCACTGCCTTTCATCAAACACCGGCTTTGTATAAACGATATGACTGAGAGGCCAGAGAGCTTCATTTGAAAATCCGTAGTAGAAACCTTCCTCCTCCTCTCGGGTAAGCCAGACACGTTTGAGTGAGTAGGCGGGGTTATCCGGAGGTACGCGCACTTTGCTGTCGTTGTCTACCGTTTCTCGGTCTGCGTCGCCGCTTCCATGCGCAATCCATGTCCCACCACATGATTGCATGACGGGGTCAAGGGCAACGGTAAGACCACTCGCGGGCACATTACAGACGATCTTTTGCCCGGAGTAACTATGGATATAAGGTTCTCGGTTAGAGACCACGATAAAAAGGTAGTCTCTCAGTTTCTCCCTTACCAGCTCATTGAGACTTTCTTTTGTCCACATTATCGTCCCCTCCTCACATCTTCTTAAGAAGCTATCGCAAGAGGAAGTATAAGATAAAAATGCCGGCAAGGATGATAGCTCCGATTATCCCGATCATCTTGAGTTCCGATCGAATATGGGAGTAACGAGCTGGATCGTTAAAATCGTCTTTGGCTCGGACATGAGTCTGACTGGAAGGCTTCGTGGCCACCGTCGTAGGGGCTTGAGTCTGTGTCGATGGCTTCATAGTCACCGTCGCAGGGACTGGACTCTGGCTGCGCGGCTGGGTTACAGTCCGCTTTCTTCGTGATTTCTTTGGCAATTCTTATCTCCTGTAAGTATTATCTGCGATCTTACTGTCGAATAGCTGTTGGTGCTCTCTTAGTCGCAGATGGTTGGCTTTCCAATTAATTCGGGAAGCCAAGGTGCTTCGGCGCATTCTGACGGCACACCCTTATTTCAAGAGGTGCAGCCGCTCTGCCTCATCGTGACAACGTCGCCGATGTTTTCCTGACAATGGAGTCACTGAAGAGTTCCCAGAGGGGCTCATAGCGCTCCACCAAGTTGAAGCTGAAATTACTGAGAGACCACATGCCAACGAGGCCCTGAATCATGCCGTAGAGTTGTGTCGCGGCAACATGGGGGTCAATGTCCTGCCGCAACTCCCCCGATTCAACCCCCGCTGAGATCAGTTCCGAGAGATGGTCAATGTACCTTGAAACGACCTCAAAGAACCGCTGGTTGAGTTTCTTATCGCCAAGACTTATGATTTCCGCAATGACCTGGTGGGAGATGCCATTCCTCTGCTCGATGCTGGAGATATGGTCACGCATGACGGCGCTGATCCCTGATAGAGAGGATCCCTCCGCTGTCAAAGTGACCTTGATGTCACCCTCCAGGTTCTCTTCAATATGGTCTGCCAGCAGGAGTAGTATGTCACGTTTACTCTTGAAGTGTCGGTAAATGGCCGCTTCGGATATGCCTACCGCCTTGGCGATGCGTCTGACCGTGACATGTTCGCTACCGTACCTCACGATCATCAGGCGGGCCGCGTCTATGATCTGCTTCTGCCGCACCCCGGTACTGCGCCGCTTAATTGTCATACTTACGCCTCTCTCAGTCTATTGAAGATACATCACTCTACCGTAGAATTGATGACAAGTAGTGGAACACAAGATTCACGCAGTACCTCATCCACGGCGCTGCCATGTACCAGGCGTTTCCAACCCTTGTACGCGTGTGTGGTCATAGCGACGAGGTCAACTGCGTTCTCTTTGATGAAGTGGAGTATGGAATCCGTGAATGAGCCCACGATGATGGCAGTGTCTACCTCGATTCCCTTCTCGACGAGTTCTCTCGCCTTCTTCGCCATGTACAGATTTGCTAGCTCCTTTTCGCTGCGAGCTGCCATGACAGAAGCCATCGGGAATATCATGGGGTACGGACCAGAACCTGATGAGCTTGCCACCAATGGCACCGATGAACAAACCTTCAGGAGGATGAGTTTGCCCCCGAAACTCAAGGCCTGCTCTATTGCGTACGGCAATATCTTCTCCCCAGATTCAGACCCATCCAAGCATACCAGTATCTTCTTAGCCATGTCGCACCCCCTGATGATGCGGGAAGACCATCCGTGATAAGTTAACGATTACTAACATAACACTTGATGTCTTACTTGTCAAGTCCTGGTTTACCTGTATTATTGGGGTTATCTCAGCCTGAAATCATGTATCGACATATTCGCTTTACATTTTGCTGATTGCTAAGTTACTTTTCATTGTTAAGTAGTCCCCGAAGAATTCCCTAACAGTATCAGACCCGTCGAAAGCCTCCCCACCTAGTTCTTCACCTCGCCGGAGTTCTTACATTTTCACAATAAATATTACCTGCATATCCCCTCCCCCCTATTCTAAAACAAGCCTCTTCCATCTCCATAAGTCGCAGTTCCCGGGATATCTCATCCTGAAGAGAGGAAAAGAAGTCGCCATCTATCGTCCCAACGGAGCTGGACGCTTTATACAGAGTCGCTACTTCCCGGCAGGTAAGGTAGACACCGTGACTTTCTACAAAGGCATCAACTTTGCAGTGCTTTCTTGTCTTGGTCAGGAAGGTGTGCAGAGCTTTCTCGCCGGCGCGGACCACAGCCAGGGGATTAATACGAGAACGCAGGAAAGCCCTGGCGTGGGCTGACCATGGGTCCGAAAATGCGCTTCGTATGCCAGGGAAATGTCCATCGACAATGGCTCCGATTCTTCTCTTGCGACCCGCGATCTCATTCTCCAACCGCCTCCGCTGACGGGCGAGACGCTGGATGGCATAGATTTTGCCCGGGGGAAAATATATCTCTTCCAGTTTCTCCGGGTCGATGAAGGGCATCTTGGCCAGTGTGAGAGAGTCAATCTTGTCACTTTTCGATGACCGATTGAGATACTTTCTCAGGGCAACTACCTTCTGCGCCTGGACTCTCACCAGCCGAGAATCAGGATGTCTGGCTTTGAGATAGACTGCCACCGGAAGCCAGGCTAAACCGGTAGGCTCGAAAATGATGATAGGATTAGACCCGTCACTGAAGATACGCTCTTCCAGTTTTTCTAGCCCTGCTGTGGTAGTCTCGAAACTAAAACCGTCACACAATTGTGCCCTTTCGTCCAGGCACCGTACTTTGTGCTCTCCGATGCCGGCCAGGTCGATGCCCACACTTTTGATCATTTACACCTCTCTCTTAATAAATTTCAGGCTCCGCGGTAACGAGCCGGCATCCCCCTCCCACGCTTGTTTCACATTCCGGGGCTATCTCTGCAATACCCCAATTTCCTAAATCGGGACTATCGAGGGCCGGCAGGCAATCTAGTTTACGGGACAGTCTCAAACTCCCCACCTATTTCTTCACCTCACCGGAACCTGTTGGCTCCATCTTACACAGAGGTGATGCATGAAAGCCATCGGTAGTATTGGACTCCCCACCTAGTTCTTCACCTCGCCGGAGTTCTTGCATTTTCACAATATATATTACCTGCATAACCTATCCCCCTTATTCTAAAACAAGCTAGTTCTTGAGATTTCACCTTATGTATTTTTGTTAAATAATGAAGCTGAAAACACGTTTGTTTTGAACGTGCCGCAGCTTAACAACTGAATACCGGAAAGCCCAAAGCCCGAACGCTTGCCCCACCTGGGCAAATAAATGCACAAAGTGAGGTCAAGCGATGGTAACAGCAATCACAGCACCAGCACCGCCAAACGATGATAACAGCAATCCACAAGGACATTGTAGTCAGTGCGGTAAAATCTGGACAAGAACGGAAAGGCAGGGCGTTTGCCTATGGTGTGGAAAGATAGCAGTCTGCCAAGCCAATGGAGCAAAGCCCCGCCATATCAAGTCTAACTCAAGGCAAAAACAGAAACAAGCCAACAGCAACGGCAACAGCAACGGCTATGACCAGTTAGAAGGCGAATACGCTACTTATTATAAGGTAGCCTTGCCATTTGCCAAGAGTGTACCAATTCAAGACAGTCAGGACTTATTACATACCATTATTGCCAATCTGGCTGACGCTGGCAGAAGCAACGGACACAAGCCTGATAATCATAGCTGGATGTACCGAATTGCCAGCTTCACCAAAGCCCAATACTGGCGTGAGTATTACAAGCTCACTAACGGCTTGGACTGCGGGCATTGTAGCAAAGAACAAAAGCGTAAGTGTAAAGAGGACTGGCAATACGGCAATTGCCCGAAGCTAATCAAGGTAGAAAGCCTGAATAAACCTATCATAGACGGAGAGGGCAATCTATCCGAACTCGGAGAATTGATTGCCGATGATAAGGCACTTGACCTTGACGCTTGGCTGGATGCCCGAACATTCTTACTCGGAGCACCAGAACGCCTACTACTCATCGGTAAGAAGCTACGAGACGGCATAGCCCTTACCAATGCCGAAACGATTTACCTTTGCCGATGGCGAAAACAAGAGCAAAAAAAGCTGTTTTAGAGTGAAAGGTTTTAGACCTTTTCGGCAAATTATATAGTGGGAGCACCGTTAAAGCTAGCGTATCGCAGTTTAACGGATAGCTTACTACTAGGTAAAGCTGGCAAGATTTGCCCAACTGCCAGATAGCCAAGAGGGGGTGTTCAAATAGAACAACTGAATATCGTGGGCAAGCGTTCGGGTAATAACGGCTTTGTAGCTCATAAAGCTACACTGGTAAACGCCTTAAGTCGTGGACTGGCTGATAGAGTTATCGTCAGTGATTTTACAGTAGGGCGGAAAGGCTTACTCGGTTACTTGAAAGCTCTGGCAGGTAGCAACATTGTAAAAGTATCACCTGCCAACGGTGCTGATAGCGTATCGCATAGCAACGGAAAACGGCTGAAAGTAATCTGCGGTAGCCATACCAGTTACCTTGAGGACTTGGCGTGGATTGGCGATAAGACGCCTTTGACGCTATGCGATGTCAGGGTAAGTCCCAAACGTACCATCCAGCCCAATATCGGCGGTCTGGAGCTAGCGGAAGCACTAAACAGAGTGATACCCTTTACCGCTAAAGAGGACAACCGACCTGTCTTACAGAGTGTCCTCTTCAAAGCCAGTGAGGGTAAGCTCTCGTTAATCAGTGCCGATGGCTACAGATTAGCGGTAGTCAAGCTGGATTGTCCGGTTGAGGGGCAAGCTCTGATACATCGTGATGACTTAAGAGGTATTGCCAATGCCCTGCGGAAGGCACAAAGGGTAGCCTTGAGCTTTGAGGCAAGCGGAGAAAGCCTTGACGGAATGAGCCTGGTCATTGACACGGAGATAATCCGTTATAAATGGCGTGGGGGTGATGGACAATTCCCCGATTATGAGAAGCTCATCCCGACAGAGGCAAACACCACCGCTCACCTTGACACAGTGGAAGCTGGCAAGGCGATTATCTCACTCAAAGCCCTTGCCGCTGATAAGTCCTACCCGATAGACATAACCTTTGATAATGGCGGTGTGGTGCTGTCCAGTCCCGATGATAAGGGACAGGTTACGATACCAGCCGATATTGAGGGGAAGTCGGTCAGGGTAAGGATTGACGGCGGTTTTCTTGCGGAAGCTATGAAAGCCTGTGGCGGGATGGTGGACTTCAAGCTCACCGATGGCAATTCGCCAGTCCTGTTTACCACGGATGGCTATCAACTGGTGGTAATGCCGATGTTGACCGGTGAAAGCAAGCCGAAAGCCGAAGCGGATACCGAAGCAACCGAGCCAGCCGAGCCTGAAACAGAAGCGGTTGTGGAAGCTGAGAAAGCCGAAGCGGTTGCCGAAGCGGAAGCGGTTATCAGAGGCAAGAAGCTGAAACGTAGCCGTAAGAAAGAACCAGTCGCCGTAGCCTAAAGAACGCTTGACCGAACAAAACGAAAGCGCACACGAAGTGGTGTAACAGCCTCTTTTTGTGCGCTTTTTTGTGCCCTGATAAGGGGGAAACTATGTCTCATTCGTGGCTATATGACCGCCGAGACCAACTTGACGGGTATAAATCCTTTGCCCACATCGCCTATACCCTGAGACGCCACGTCTTGCCTGAAGATAGGGATGATATTGAGATGGACATCATCCTCAAGCTCAAGACGGTATCCGATAAACGTAATGGTGAAATAACGCCCGCCTCGCTCTGGTTTGTCGGCAGATGTATGATTGCCGACTACTGGAAACGGAAGTACAGGGAACGGAGAAGGACAGCCCATCTCTACGAGGTGGATAAGGGGGAGATAGTAGCCGACAGGCAACGGTGGCGCTATATCACCGATAGCTCTGACACCGATACCGCACTGGATACCAGAGCTGTTCTTAATACCCTACCCGATAGGCTAAAACGGGTAGGTGAAATGCTGATGAACGGGGAAAGGCTGAATACGGCGGATAAGTGTTACCTGTCAAGGCAGAGAGCCAAACTTTTGCAGGGTTACAATTACCACGTCGGCGATACCGAGGCGGAACGGATAAGATGTCTCTGGGAGCGGGGGTTATCCAGGTGCAAGATAGCGAAAGCGCTCGGTAGAAGCCGTACTACCATCAGCAAGTATCTCAAGAAAATGACGCTCGCCTAATTTTTAATGCCTATATAGAGCAGAAGAGCCTGGGGGGGATGCCCCCAGGCTCTTTTTTGTGTCTAATTTTCCTTATCTCTATTGGACATCGCATGAGTCTTATGGGTAAACTACATACATGGTTCAGCTAACCCACCGTAAACCAGCTCTTATAGGACCAGAGGAATGAAGACCTCCGCCGCCCGCCGGCGTTTCTCCCTGAGATAGTCCCGGACGACGGTGATGCCGGTCTGGTAGCCATCTTTGATCAATTGGCGGTAGATACGGGTGCCGGTGATACGCTGCTTCGGCGTAACACGCCCAGCCCACTCGCTCAAGATCTCATCAATACGCGGCGCTATTTTGTCCGTCACTGGTCGCAGCCGTGGAGTAGCACCTGGCTTTCGGACAGGCTCGGACGTCTGAAGATATTTTGATACCGTATTACGGCTTATGCCCAGTTCACGGGCAACAGAGCTTATGCTGTCATGCTCTACAAGTACCTTGTGGCGGATAACATAGACCTTGTCCATTCGCAGCATTCCTTTCTTCCGGCCTCCACTGGTTTCCCAGTAGCTTACCGGACTTCAAGGAGTTGCTCAATTTCTGGGCGGCGAATTGATCAGTTTCTAAGCGGTGCGTCCATCTAGCCCGCCTTGCCAATGACATGAGTATTGAAGCCTATATAATTGGCATGCAAGATAGTTCTCCAGATTCAACCGACTATTCCCACGCTCGTTTCATTGTTGAAAAAGTAATTCCTCCTGCAGAGTGGGGTAGTGGGAGAATGTTGTTAAGTCGAATCAAGACAGAACGTTATCCTGAAATGAATGAGCAATCATATATCTCTTTTATTTCAGAACTAGGGTAATGCATGTTACGGCCAACAATCCGTCAGAATGTTACCCATGATTAGCAAAGCTAAGGGTGTTTCCGGAAGTAGTTGATGCTCCTGTACCATTTTGCTAACATTCTTTTATGCTAGGTTAAATACCCAATATCCGAAAAGAGGATCAAAATACCCAGATGATAGAAATCTTCATTGTAATCAAGGATGGCACTAACAAGTATTATCTCCTGAAGGTAATAAGGCGCGAATTCGATGTTTACTGTATCCCACCTCATTTAGGAGTGCACTTTTCTTTACACGAAAGCGGCGAGTCGCATTTTCGTTATGAAGAAAAGACGGCAAAATCTGGAGAAGAACCGCCATTGGCTTTGATTATGGGTGAAGCAGGAACGCCAGTTGGCAAGGGTATTATACGATCGCCAATTAGTGATCCAGGTAGAGCTTCCGGTATTTGTACTGCAATCTTTTCAATTGTTTCATTAAATCAAGATTTTCGTAAGTTTAATCGAAGTCGAGGCAAATGCTTTGTGATTGATACGGGAATATTTCCAAAGGGTACTGGTGGAATTGAGGTCGGGGTTTGGGCAGTCCCTACCAGAAACCAGGTTAGCTTTGAATTCAATAACCCTGACATTAGTACAGATTTGCTGTATAAGGTCACCAACTGCGAACCTCAGATTTGGATTTATGCTCGGCCTCTATAGAATAGACGGTCAATTGAACAAAACATCTTTTTGTTTAGTATGAGCAGAAAAGTTAAGATTTTCGAAGGGTAAAACCGGCATAAATATGAGACTATCACGGGGAAAGCCAAACTTGCTATATCTTTACCACTATTATCAAACTTTATGTTTCAAGTAACCAAGTAGCCGGCACTCTTAAGGCTTTGGCAAGGGCAACTACTTCCTTATCTGTAACTGGTCTATTTCCATTTTCGATCTTTGACAATCCGGATTGATCTATAGTCATTCCGAGTGTCTGCAAACGAGCAATAAGATCAAGTTGAGTGATTGGCGGTTTCGCTTCTTTTCGTGCTTGGCGAACTCGAGAGCCAATAATATTCTTGCTTACCATAAGGTAAATGATAAGAGATATTCCCCTTGAAAATATTCTCCACAAGAATATTTTATGCTATAATATGAGAAATATTAACTTGGATGTTTTGATTGACTTAAGAAACTATATTTGGAGGTTTATCAACATGAAGAAAAGGTTAAGTTTTATTTCGTTTGTGCTGACTCTTGTATTGCTGATATTGTTTCTGATCGGTTGCCAGACAAATTCCCAGGTATCAAATGCCACTCCCACACCACTAACAAAAACAATTGTACACACGAATATTATAGGATCTAATGCTGTCGGAACAATGGCGGTGTATATGTACAAAGGACAGCAACTGTCTTTATCATTCCATTCTGTGCAATCTCCAGTGATAATTACACTTCTGCTTCCTGACAATACTTCTTTGAATTACAACAATTCACTAGAGAATATTGGTTTGGGAAAACTTATATCTAGCAGTTCAACATCTTCATCTTCCGGACGTTTTACATTTCAGTCTAGTCTGAGTGGATTTCATATAGTTCAAGTCCAATCGGCTGGTTTTATAGGCAATCAGCCGATTGAAACCGATTGTGAGCTCGAGTACGAAATAAGGTGAGATTACTGTTCACAAGCCGAGTCCGGATATTACAAGTGTACACAGTGTGACATTACCCATTAACCAATTCCATCGGTTCACTTTTAAAAAGAAGGCAACGATCCGAAAAACCAGTAACGTCCTGCTGGTCTATATGTTGAGTATGAATTCGAATTCGAAAGTTCTGCCTATTGTCACCCCAGCTCCACCAAAGGGGACGATACCTAGAACTGGTCGGCCTCGGAAGGGTTTTCTTTCACCGGCCACGGTCTTTTCAATAACCTTCCCTTGGCCTGCCTCAAAGCCGGAATAGCCAAAAACCGGACTAGACTACGACGCTACAACTGACTACTTCTCCTGCAAACAATTAAATGAGTTTGTCAAGACCCCTGCTCATTACCTTTCGTCAACCTGACTATGGTATTGATAACCGGGATGGGCTAGAATGAACTATGGGGGAAAAGTGAAAAAGTTATTAATTAGTTTACTATTTCTGACCCTCGTTTCAGTATTGGGTGGCTGCGAGAGAACTGAATTGCATGTTGTTCTTGTTAACCTCAATACCCATAAGCCTAAGCATGACCGATGGCTAGCACGACATCCTGATGTTCATTTTCATTACCTTCCTATCTATACTTCCTGGTTGAACCAGGTTGAAGTATGGTTCAGTGTTCTTTCTCGCCAGGCCCTTCGTGGGCTTAATGCTACATCGGTCAAAGATATTTGTCGAGCCATTGATGCTTTTACTGACTCCCGTAATGAACATCCCTTCCCGTTTGAATGGACCAAGAGTATCGTGAACCCTGTGAGTTTAAATCATCAGTTGACTAATTTATGCAACTAAGTACTGGTACTTAGTTGCATATATAGCTATACATAACATTGGTCATATGTTATACTTAAATCATGCGTAAATCGAGTATCGTGATAATGTTGACCAACGAAGAAAAACAGAATCTGGAAGAGATCAAGCGCAC
>Ga0299912_10000114_pt1 | contig 91827 bp, 105 predicted proteins | sample RVTome_2_FD_207667 | JGI IMG/M metagenome (GOLD analysis project Ga0299912, IMG submission 207667) | Soil microbial communities from uranium-contaminated site in the Upper Colorado River Basin, Wyoming, United States - RVT95D214 (version 2) ... | reverse complement strand
GAAAGGCGAGGGCGATGACTACCGGTATTCTCGGTATCAATATACTGGTAGCGCTTACGGATTATTATAACCTTCTACAGATTGGCGTGGATGAAGGTATAGATATAGTTTTTCTTGGCGCCGGACTGCCGCTAAAGCTCCCCGAGAAATTGGTAACACATGGATTAAAACAATCTGCCGTCAAGATTGTTCCGATAGTGTCTTCCGGCCGGGCGGCAAATGTGATATTCCAGTACTGGGGGAAGCACTACCAGCAGGTTCCTGACGCGGTGGTTGTCGAAGGTCCGTTAGCCGGCGGGCATCTCGGATTTAAAAAAGAGCAAATCGATAACCCTGATTATGCGCTGGAAAAGATTCTGCCGGATGTGATCTCTGCGATAAAACCTTTTGAAGTGAATTTTCATAAGAATATCCCGGTCATTGCCGCCGGGGGTATTTATACGGGTGCCGACATCTACCGGTTCATGCAGATGGGAGCTCAGGGTGTGCAGATGGCGACCAGATTTGTGGCAACTTATGAGTGTGATGCTTCCTTAGAATTTAAAAAGGCGTACATTAACTGTAAAAAGGAAGACCTTATCATTATCGATAGTCCCGTTGGATTGCCGGGAAGAGCCATACGGAACAGGTTTCTTGAAGAAGTATCCTCAGGTAATAAAAAGCCATTCGAATGCAACTGGGTATGTTTGAAAACCTGCGACTTTGTCAGCGCCCCATATTGTATTGCTGCCGCCTTGACCCATGCTAAACAGGGGCAACTCGACAATGGATTTGCTTTTGCCGGGGCTAACGCCTACAGGGTTGACACCATCGTCTCTGTTAAAGAGCTTATTTTGACTTTACTGATGGAATATGAGAATGCAGCTCGTCATGACAAACCCCTGCCACATCAAGGGACCTGAAGCCCGGCTACCGGAAAACACATAAAAATAATGGATAAAAACTACCCCAGTAATAGCAGGGATAGGTCCATTTCCGCCTGAAATGTAATCACGACAAGTTATTAATATTCTTTGCTTTTTAGAAAGCTGTTGAAAATCCCAGATATTTAGGTATGTCTGATGATTCTACGGAATCTGTCTTTCCCCTCCAGAATTGCTTCTCCAGTTTCCAGAGACTTTCGCTAATAGAATAGCCAGGTCTGGTGTTTATCTTCATTGATGGGTCTTTTTAAATAGTTATTGTAGTCATTTATTCTGTCTTTCCCTCATCTTTTAAACAGAATATTCGCTTTCAGTATGGTCGTATACAATATATAGGTTAAGACAATTCTGGTCTTATCTAGACTTCCGCCCATTGCTAACGTTACAATAGAGCCATCGGGAGAAAAGGAATGGTTGAGAAAAAGTTACGTCTGACAGAAACAGTACATGGTGCCGGTTGAGCTTGTAAAATCGGGCCAGGGGACCTGGCAAAAGCGCTCTCCGGACTGCCGTTAATGTCCGATCCCAACCTCATCACGGGGATGGAGCGGGCTGAAGATGCGGGTGTCTATAAATTGACGAAAGACCTCGCTATCATACAGACCGTCGACTTCTTCACGCCCATTGTCGATAACCCGTATGATTTTGGACAGGTGGCGGTGGCGAATGCTTTGAGCGATGTATATGCCAAGGGTGGCAAGCCGCTCACCGCCATGAATGTCGTTTGCTTCCCCATCAAACAGATGGATATCTCGATTCTCCGCACTATTCTTATGGGGGGCATCGATAAGATGAGGGAGGCGGGTGTGTTGTTAATTGGTGGACACAGCGTTGATGACCCGGAGCTCAAATACGGACTCTCCGTCACCGGTTTAATCCACCCGAAAAAAGTTGTCATGAATAACGGTGTAAAAGCAGGTGATATCCTAATCCTGACCAAATCGTTGGGTACAGGCATTATAAGCACGGCTATCAAGGCAGGTGAGGCAAAAACACGATTGGTTAAGAAGCTCACGCGGAGCATGGCAACTCTGAACCGCGCTGCTTCGGAGGCAATGATAGAGGTGGGAGTGCACGCTTGCACCGATGTTACTGGGTTTGGATTCCTGGGGCATGCCTGTGAAATGCTCGAAGACACGGAAGTCGGTATGGTGATTGATGCCTTACAAGTTCCATTCTTCCCGGAAGCGAAGACATTTGTTGAAAGCGGTTTTGTGCCCGGCGGTATGCAAAGAAACCGCGACTTCCGCAAGAACATGGTGAATATTTCCTCGAACGTACCTGATTATTTACAAGATATTCTTTTCGACCCGCAGACTTCCGGCGGGCTGTTGATAGCTGTGAGCAAAACAAAATCGTCACGTCTACTCAAAGCCCTGCGTACGCGTGGCGTAAATGATGCGGCAATTGTCGGTGAGATCGTCAAACGTCCTAAGAACAAAATTGTGGTGAAGTAAACATTTACAATTCCTACCACCATTGTCATCCTGAGTGAAACGAATGGATATCGTGGGGAGGGGACCAGATTCTTCACTGCGTTTTCCCTGAGTTATCTATTACGAAGGATTCAGAATGACGAAGAGCAGGGAATGACAAAGGAATATGGGAAAGGTTTTCTCTTGTTAGATACCATTCAAGATATAACTCCCACACTTAAACTGCTAAATTCACATTTAGAAATACCCGGCTACCAGAATTACATCAGTACGTATTTAGTTCTCGGGGAAAAGAAGGCGCTGGTTGATATCGGTCCGCGTGCGGGAGTAAAAGGTGTTCTAAGGGCTCTTAATGAAGCGAGACTCAATCCGGAAGCAATCGACTACATTATCCTCACTCACATCCATATCGACCATGCCGGTGGTGTAGGCACGGCAATGAAATCTATGAAAAATGCCTGTGTGCTGGTGCATCCACGTGGTCGGCAACATCTCATTGACCCTACTGCTCTCTGGAATGCTAGTCTGGAAACCTCGAGAGAACTGGCACTCAAGTATGGACAGTTTGAGCCTGTGCCCGAGGAGAAAATATCGGTGGCGGAAGATGGAATGAAGCTTGATCTGGGGAAAGGTACAGTGCTGGAAATCCATTATACATCGGGACATGCCTCGCATCACATGAGCATTTACGAGCGTAAAACCGGTGTCCTGCTCGCTGGCGACTCTGCCGGTCTCTATACCAGCGGTGTACTGCGACTGACCACTCCGCCACCCTTCCGACGTTCTGATTATCTTGCATCAATAGACCGGATGATAACCCTGCAACCGAGACTACTCGCTTATGGACACTATGGCTGTTTCCCTGATGCGGTTGCGAGATTGTTGAGAACGAAAGAGAAAGTATCTACATGGTACGAGATAGCGCAGGCTGGAGTGAAGGCGGGCAAAACACCTGAACAGGTGGCGCAGGATATTAGAGAAAAAGATAAAGACCTTGCTTATTTTAAGGCACTTAGTAAAGATGAATACGAGCGTGATAACTATCAGTTTATTTTAACTGTTAACGGCTTGATGACTGCTAGTTCGTAATCACTCCACAATTAGGTCTTCGAGTTTACGCTTAGGAATGTGACGTACACCCCGCTCATCCCACCAGCCTCGCGTTTCCATGTCGTCCTTCTTTTCTAATGTTTCGATGACAAATTTCTCTTTTGGCTTACCAATGCATACTACCAGGCAGATTTCATAACGTTTTGGGATATTAAGGTCAACATGTAGACCCTTCCGGTTTATCATGCCGATCATACAGCCGCCTAACCCCTTCTCTACGGCACCAAGTAACATACTTTGTGCTACAATACCGGGATCGACTCCGAAGTCCCTCGCAATTTCTGTGTCACCAAGGATAATAATGTAAGCAGAAGGACGTTCACCTTCTTGTGGCTGACCTGCTAGCCCAATATTCTTGTATATCCTGGCATTTTTCTCAGGCTCCCACGACAAAAGATATTTCAGCGATTGACGGTTACCCGCCGACCCAGAAAGTCTTGCGAGTTCGACTAGTTCCCAAAGTGTTTCATGACTGACTGCGACATTCTGCTGATATTTGCGAACGCTCCGATTTTTCAGGATAAGGTCTTTAAACATAGTTTGCTCCAGTCTATAATATCCGTTTTTGTATGGTCTTCCAGGTCTCGGTAATGAGGAAGCTTTCTTCCATATTATCCAACATGTGGACGAATTTTGGAAATGGCACGGCGAAGCTGAGCGTATCCTTTGGCACATGGGGACGGGCGGACGGATCGAACAAGCCGATGATTGCCCTGGGATTCACTGAGTCTTTCTCCAGATATGGATATTGCACGATGCTTGAACAGCCAGCTCCAAAGGGTGTAGCCACAGCATCAGGATTGATATTATCGAATCGCGACAGCGTAAACAGTCCAGCGAGGACGTCAGGTGTGGCAATGAAGGCGACGACCTCCGGATTATCTGCGGTGGTGAGTTTGTCCCAGCGTTTGAAGACGATATACTTTGCAGGAGCTTTGAAGCGCGGCATTTCTTTTTGCATTTGCTTGACCAACTCTGGCGATTTTACATAGCGCTCGCCTCGCATTCTACCTTCGATGCCGTATGAAAGAAAGTATTCGAAATCAGGAGCGATAGTCTCGGCAAAACCCAGATATCTTCTCCCGCCGGGACACCCGATTGTCTGTGCATCGCAAGCGAGAGAATTTCCCTGCCTGACTCCTACCATAGCCGCAATTACACAACGCGGTGTCTCTTTGGTGGCTGAAGGAGCACGCCCTACTTCGTCTGTGTAATAGAAAGTGAATGGAAGTTCAGCGTTATTGAAATACTTGTGCCAGAGAGTGAGGAATCTATTCTGCAAATTTTTATCCATGCCTGCCTCCTAAAATATTTGCCCATTACGGATGGTAACCTGCCTACAGCTCTACTACGCTCAGTTCAGCCAACTGTGAGATATGGCTTTCGATTATTTTACCTTCAACGTGTGCTCTGTTTCCTGTATACAAAGTCGCGGAGATATGTGCCAGAGAAAACAGTTTACTTAATTGCTTGCAGTCAGGCAAATCAACCAACAGAGTCCAGGAGTTTTTGTAGTCGGGGAGAAAAAGATGGCGGATACCCCTCACAATTACGGTGATACCTTCTCTGGTAAAACAGTGGAATCGGTTGTTACATCCAGTGCAGACCGTGGAAGACAAGACTGTCTCTGTGGGAAAGATGGTGACTGTCCCCATTTCTGCCATTAGTTGACTATCTTTCGATCCCATCACGTGCACTTACATTTTTCTGGTAATAGTGCTTGACCTCGGTCATCTCCGTGACCACGTCGGCGATGTCAATGAGAGCTTGTGGAGCATAACGTCCTGTAAAAACAAGCTCAATACTTACAGGTTTCAGCTTGATGAACTCCAGCATATCATCGAGTGAGACAAGGTGGAAATAATGGGCGGTGATAATTTCATCAAGAACGATAATATTATACCTGTTAGAGAGCATCGCGGTTTTTACCTTTGCTAGGCCTTCCTGTGCCATGCGGACGTCTGCTGGGTCAGGTGGATTCTTGATGTGGATTAAGGTGTCCTTGCCATATTGTTCGATGGTGATGTAGTTGGGCACCATACGTGCGGCATCTAGCTCGCCGTAATGTTGCCCTTTCATAAATTGCCCGATATAGGTTTTAAGTCCATGTCCCATCGCTCGAAACGCTAGTCCAAGCGCGGCAGTAGTCTTACCTTTACCATTGCCCGTATAAACATGGATATAGCCTTTACCCAGTGTATTTCTTGATTGCTTAGCCATTATCTTTTTCTTTCATTGATAAGTCGGTAAGGTATATTTTCTTCAGTGAATTTTTGCTGGAGAAGCGGTGATTCACTACTTGTGCAAATAATGGTGAAAGATAGACCGGAACGTGCTGCTTCGATTGCCGCTTGCGTAACACCGTAGAGATAATCTGGTTCTTTGTTCACCTGACGTAGAGCAATAATCGCTTCTAAACCAATGGCACCAACCAGATTGGTGCGGGTCAATTGTCTTTTTAGCTTGTTGTGGTCAATATTCCTTGCCCCGCCGTTTTGAATATCAGGAATTTCCAGGATAGTGATTTTGCCCAACTCCAATGCTACAATACCTTCAATACTAGTAATACCGATGTCTTCTCCTTTACGTGCCGAACAAGTTGTTATTCCCCTGGCACCCTTCCCTGAGTAAGCTGTGGCAAATAGCAGTCCTTCTTTCATCGCTAACCCGACCATCTCCCCTTGCTTAAAGTCTATTTCTGCGATTGCTGCCCAGGTGTTTATATTGGTCAGGGCACGTTCCGCAGTCGTGGAGTATTGCTGGAGTTCCCGGAGAGCTTTTAATACCCAGTTGACGCCTTCCTTGGTGATGCGGTAGCGGGAGCGACCATCTGAGCTTATCCAGTTATCCTTCTCCAGTTTACTGATATATTCGGAAACAGCTTGAGAAGTCACACCTATTCGGCGAGCAATGTCTTTTTGCTGAATATATGGCTGGTTGGCGGCAATCTCCACAAGTATCTGGAATCGTGTCGCCATGTTTTTATTACGCAGTACCTGTGACACTTTGACCCCTCCTTTTCCCCCTCCCCCCAATTTCCAAATAACAAATTACAAGTAACAAACAATAATCAATTTACAATATTTTGTTACTCTTTAGAATATTTAATGGTGGTTTTAATATTTTCGAATTCTCGATCAAGGATGGCATATAGCAAAGAATCACACCATTCACCTTTTGTAAGACGATGCTCTTTCAAGTATCCTTCACGTCTCATGCCTATCTTTTCCATAACCCTCGATGAAGCGATATTTACGGGGTTGCAAGTTGCGTAAATACGATGCATTTTAAGTTTGTCAAAGCCAAAGGAAAGTACAGCCTTTGAAGCTTCAGTAGTATAACCCTGGTTCCAATAGTTACGATTTAGAACGTAACCAATCTCACCTTCGCTATTTGTTGTGTTTCTAACAACAAGGCTGCAAATACCGATTAAGTAAATATCATCCTTTTTAACCAGAGCAAAATCGTACTCGCTGCGCGGTTGTTTTCTCTGGTGGTCAAGAACTCGTTGTATGAATTCCTTCGTATCTTGTTCGGAATTTGGTCCCCAGGGCATATAACGGGATACTTCAGCATCTCGAGCATAATCATGCACTGCTGAAAAGTCTGATTCTTCTACTTCCCTTAGTAGCAACCTATCGGTATGAATAAATAATTGTGATTCACTCATCTTAATTTCTATCTTTCCTAATCTCATGTTACTATCATTTGTGACAATACGAGCTTGTTCATTTTACCTACTTTTTCGTGGCTTTCTTGACCAATTTAACCAGGACATCTTCATCCTTGGCGTGGTCTTCTATCATCTGGCACAGCTTACCAATCGCCTGCTGGAGATTTGATTTCTTTGCCAGCATTTCCGGTTGCGTCAAACCGTCGAATGAGCTACCGGAAATAATGGTTTTTACATACTCCATCTCGCGTGCGATTTCTGCATGTTCCATTTTTAGGGCTTTGCTCAAAGTAGCTCCAAGAACATCAGTAAGGTTTTCTTCTTCGTAAGCAAAATGCTCCTTCAAGTCTTTCCAAAGGCTATCGATTATTTTAGCCAGACGGGCGCTTTTCTCTGAGAGAATTTGTAGAGGAGCCAGTGATAGGTTAAAACGCTCCGTCTCTAATCGAAAGAGTGTATCGAGGTCGCTCATTGCATTACCAACAGAATTGACAACTCGTCTGATATTAGTATGCTCCGTTGAAACATATTCAATCGGCCGTTTATTCATAGTTGGACCCTCCCTGTAAAATTCCCCATGTGGTAAGTCTATGGTAGCGTGAATTGTCAATTGCGTCAACCGTTGACAACACCAGTACACTAGTATATAATCAACTGCACTGGATTATCAATACATTTTGAGAAAGAGGTCGTTGATCGCTAGATGAAAATAGTTCTCACATTCGTAATTTTGCTCAGTCTCATTATTGGCATTGCTGGCTGCAAAAGTGAAACGAAAGAAGAGACATCTGCTGAGACCAGTGTAGAGTATGCCACCGGATTCACCATCGAAATGCTTACCAACGGTGTAAAAAAAATAACCGATGGAGAAAACCAGACGCTTTTATTAATTCCAGAAGGACAGAAAGCTCCTGCAAGTTATGAGGATTCAATACAGATTTCCGTACCTATTAAGAAGGCAGTTATTTTATCGGTGACTTTTGGTGCATTAATGAGACCATTGGAAGTACTGGATAGTGTGGTAGGAAGTGGTACGTTAGAAAGTGAATTATATATTGAAGAAATGAAAAAGGGATATGCTAGCGGTCAGATAACATATGTGGGTGGGGGAACAATGGGTGCACCTGATTTTGAGGCTATACAGTTATTAAAACCCGATATTGTTTTCTGTTCGACGGGATATGCGGATTGGGTGGAATATTATAACAAGCTCAAGAGTATGGGCTTGAAGGTTGCAGTCTGCAATGACTATCTTGAGACCGATCCATTAGCGCGATTAGAGTGGATTAAGTTCATTGCAGCGTTCTATGGAAAAGACGCGACTGCAAAAACTCATTTTGAAGGTGTTGTGAAGAAAATAGAAGATATCAAGACTCAAGCGATGTTATCTTCTCAATATACCACTGTTCTCTGGGCGAGCATTTTTATGGGTAGCTGCTATGTTTCCAATGGTGATTCCTATGTCGCTAAGATGATCGATATGGCGGGTGGGCATTATGTATTTAATGACCTTCTCAGGAGCGATACTAGCAGTATCAGCCTCGAAGAACTTTATGCCCGCGGTAAAAATGCCAGAGTCTTTATTTATGCATCGACGCCGCCCTATATCAACTCCATCAAGGAGATTGTGGAGAATAACCCTGTTTTAGCTGACTTACCGGCGATAATGTCAGGAGAGGTGTATTGTTTCCAACCGTGGTACTTTCAGATTTCAGATAAACCTGATGAAATTGTGCAGGACCTGGCGTATATCTTTTACATTAACCGTATTCCTGGCTACACACTGAAGCACTTTATGTTATTACCGAAGCAATAATGCCATGCCAAATCCTGATATAAGCACTATAACTACCGAGGATTTTCTCGCCAGGCGCTGGAAACGGTTTGCACTGGTACTTGGACTTTTTGCTGTTGGTGTTTGCATTTTTCTTCTGCTTAATATTGTCTTGGGTTCTGTTACGATTCCTCTTGGGGATACAATAAAGGTAATATTTGGCGGCGCTGGCTCCGACGAAGCATATTCAACTATTATCAGGAATATACGTTTACCGCGGGCACTTGGAGCTGTACTGGGTGGCGCAGCGCTGGCAGTCTCCGGGCTATTATTACAGGTATTCTTCCGTAATCCAATCGTGGGTCCGTTTGTTCTGGGGATTTCGTCAGGTGCATCTTTTACTGTTGCACTGGCTTTGCTCGGCAGTTATCTTCTAGGCGTGACGGTGGTGAGTTCAATGACGCTCAGCCTGGCAGCTTTTATTGGGGCGCTTCTGGTGATGGGCGTGGTTCTGATGGTTGCCAGCAAAGTGCGGGATATTATTACATTGCTTGTTATTGGACTAATGACGGGGTATGTCGCCAGTGCGCTGAGCAGTTTCCTGGTTGCCTTTGCGCAGGCGGAGAATGTACACCGGTTCGTTATCTGGACGATGGGCAGTTTCTCAGGTTTCCGCTGGGAAGAGGTGCGTCTGCTGGCTATCGTTGGTCTGGTATTAATGGTTGCCAGCTATCTACTGGCAAAACCGCTTAATGCTTTTCTCCTCGGGGAAGACTATGCCCGTAGTATGGGTGTTAATGTCAAGAGGTTTCGTTACACGGTAGTCTTTCTTGCCTGTGCACTCGCCGCAATCGTTACTGCATTTGCCGGACCTGTGGCTTTTATCGGATTAGCTGTACCTCATCTCGCGCGATTGTCACTGGGAACATCAGATAACCGTATATTGATTCCAGCATCCGTTCTTGCCGGAGCAATGGTTACCAGCCTCTGTGATTTGCTGGCACGCATGCTCTTTGCTCCTGTTGAGCTACCTGTTAGTGCCACAACCGCTATTTTCGGCGCGCCGATGGTTGTTTTTTTCCTGATAAAGGGGAAAACGACGATATGATTCTACGAACAGATAAACTCACGGTTGGTTATGGGCAGAAGGTCGTAGTCAGTGATATAAATGTCATGCTGATGAAAGGGCAGTTTGTCTGCTTGTTGGGACCGAATGGCAGTGGCAAGTCTACCATTCTCAAGACGATTGTCCGTATGCTTATGCCACTTGGTGGAGAAGTTTATCTCAATGATCGTGACATCTCACGGATGAGCAATCAAGATATGGCAAAAACTACGGCGGTAGTCTTAACCGAACCGATTTCAGCGGGATTACTCACCGCGTATGACGTAGTCATGCTGGGTAGGCATCCCCACACCGGATTTATGGGGAAGCCTACCGTAATAGATCGTGAAAAAGTGATTGAAGTGTTAAAAATGGTCAATGCCGAGGATATTGCGCAGCGGTACTTTACCGAACTGAGTGATGGCGAGAAACAGAAAACCTTGCTCGCCCGGGCGCTGGCACAGGAACCGCAGTTAATAGTTCTGGACGAACCAACCTCACACTTGGATGCCCGACACCGCATCGAGGTGATGCTTATTCTGCGTCAGCTTACGCAGGAAAAAGGTGTGACTGTTATTGCCTCACTCCATGACATCGACCTGGCGATGAAAGCCTGTGACGTGGCTCTTTTGATTAAGGATGAGCATGTCATTGCCTGTGGCACGCCGGAAGATGTGTTGAAAGAAGAGCTGGTGGCGGAACTCTACGGTATGGAAAAGGCTACGTTTAGCGGATATCTAGGCAGTGTTGAATTGAAAGGGAATCAATCAGGTAGTCGGATTTTTGTGGTGGCGGGGGCGGGGAGCGGGGCGAGCGTCTACCGAGCCCTTATCAAGCACAGTTTCTCAGTCATTACGGGTATTTTGCCTGAGAATGACATTGATTACCACATTGCCACCGCCGTGGGTGCGACTGTTGTAAAGAGTCCCGCTTTTAATAACATTTCACAGAGTACTTATGAGGAAGCTCTGAAGTTGCTTGATGGAGTCGTACAGGTGATTGACGCCGGCTTTCCGATTGGCGCCCTTAACCAGTTTAATCTCGATCTGGTCCGGTGGGCACTGGATAAAGGCAAGACAGTACATACTTTGCGTAGCCGTTTAGAGGCGGAAGGGCTCTACGGAACTAATGCGGTACGGCTGATATACAGTCGCGACTTTTTTGAGCTGATGAGCGCGGTAAGACGGGTAACTTCTGACTGATATTTAACTCCAATATCAAAATTGCATTTTCATTTTCTCACCTGTGCCGTTCATGTTAGTATGTTGTTGTAAACTCAGTTGTTATTTTACATAAAGATGGAAGGTTGACACAATGAAGCTCACGGATAAGCAGATTGCCGATTATTTTCACCGTTGTTTTAGCGCAGTTGATGGACTCTGGTTTATGAAGGTAGAAGAAAAGCTAGGATTTGAAGGCACTCTGGAGATTGACCGTGCAGTCTGGGAAGTTTTCCCCAGAATTCAAGCCCGGGAAATGAAAGCAATACTCGGACTTGGGAAAAATGCAGAATCGCTCCGAATTGCATTTATTACAGCGCTTGAATTGAAGGGATTTACATTTCGGGTTGAGAGCCATGGTGCCGGTTTTAATATCGTTATTACGCAGTGTCCATGGCATGATACTATGGTAAAATCCGGCAGACAACACTTATCTGCGAGAGTAGGAGAAGTTATTTGTCCAACGGAATACTCGGTCTGGGCATCAGAATTCGGTGGTATACTCAACTTCTCTTTTGAATCACCGCAACGTATTTGTAGTGGTTCTAATACATGTGTCCTGTGCTTCAACGAGTAGATAATTTCCGCTTAAAAACGTATTGATTTGTCATCGTTTGAGGTTTATACTGCTAATGGTCGTTTACGATTCCCCTCAATTACAGGTTATTATTTTACCTCTGGTTGTTCAAACAATAGAGAAAGGAGAGTGCTATGATTTCGTTCAGTCCCAGCGAAGACCAACAGATGATTGTAAACATGGTTAAACAATTCGCCACAGATGAGATGCGGAAAATTTATCGGCATTGTGATGAAGATGGCGAAATCCCGACTCAGATTATTGATAAAGCCTGGGGTATGGGTTTTATCTCTAGCGCCATCCCTGAAAAGTACGGTGGTGCCGGGGAGGATCATTCTGCGCTTACTGCCTCACTGCTGGCGGAGGAACTTGCCTGGGGAGACCTTTCAATGACTATGCATATCCTCAGCCCCTCGCTTTTTGTCGTACCCATCCTGATGATGGGTACCGAAGAGCAGAAAGCGAAATACTTACCGGCATTTTGTGGAAACCAATTTCACTCGGCAACAGCAGCGCTCATGGAACCGCACATCAACTTTGATGCCAATGCTCTAACTTCTACTGCGGAGCGTAAAGACGGTCACTATGTCTTAAATGGCAGTAAATGTTTTGTTCCGCTGGCTGCAGACGCCTCAAATATACTTATTTACGCTGCTGATGGTGGTAGAACTCAAGCTTTTATAGTGGATAAGAATACTGCGGGATTAAAGATCACCGAGCGAGAAAAGAATATGGGTATCAAAGCTCTTGCTACATATGAATTGATTTTACAAAACTGCAAGGTACCTAAAGAGAACAGATTGGGTGGGGAAGTAGGGTGCGATTTTAGTGTGTTATTTGATTCCTCTCGTGTTGCATTATCTGCGATGGCGGTCGGGGTAGCGAAAGCTGCTTTTGAATACTCGCGCGATTATGCTAAAACTCGTATCGCTTTCGGAGAACCAATTGCTTCCCGCCAGGCGATAGCCTTCATGCTGGCGGAAATGGCAATCGAGATTGATGCTACCAGACTAATGGCATGGGAAGCCGCCTGGATGCTGGATAAAAAGAAAGACGCCACTAAGGAAGCCAGCCTTGTGAAGAATTACGCCGATGATATGGTAATGAAGGTTACTGACTGGGCTGTCCAGATACTGGGCGGACACGGCTACATACGTGAACATCCGGTAGAACTTTGGTTCCGGAATGGTCGAGGATTCACTACATTCGATGGCATGGCGATAGTATAGGGGAGGTAAGAGAAAAAATGATTGATTTTGAACTAACTCCTGAGGAATTACAGGTTATAAGCGCCGCTCATGAAGAAGCCGAAAAATTCGCGCGTCCCGTTGCCCGTTATTATGACGAACATGAGCATGACGAGCCGACTGAATTTATTAATAGACTGTGGGAACAGACCCTTAAAGGACAGGGTGGGAGTATGATTGGCTTAGGTGTCGGTGCGGTACTGAGAATCGAAGAAGCTTGCTGGGGTGATGCTGGTTTGTATCTTACCGCTCCTGGCTCTGGTCTTGGTGGGGCAGCGATCCTACAGAGTGGCACCGCCGATCAGCAAGCAAAATTCCTTACACGTTACAATCAGGGCACTCCTAAATGGGGAGCCATGGCGATGACCGAGCCCGGTGCTGGCTCGGATACTGCTGCTATACAGACCACCGCTGTCCGTGATGGGAATGAGTGGATTCTTAACGGTGAGAAGATATTTATTACCGGTGGCGCGCGTGCATTTAACAATCCTGGTGGTCTGATAGTTGTCTGGGCGACAGTTGATAGATCTGCTGGTCGCGCCGGTATGAAACCTTTTGTTGTAGAGCAGGGGACACCAGGCATGCGCCTGGAAAAACTTGAGAAAAAACTCGGTATCCGTGCCAGCGATACCGCTGCAATTGTTTTTGATAACTGTCGGATTCCCTATGAGAATATCCTCGGGAGCCCTGAAGTAAGAAGCACAGATTCAGGCAGTACTGCCGGTTTCCGTCGGGCAATGGCGACCTTTGATGCTACTCGTCCTATCATTGCGGCAATGGCGTTAGGTGTAGCCAGAGCCTCGCTTGATTTTGTAAAAGAAGAACTGGAAAAGCAGGGTGTAAAGCTTCGTTACGGAGTTCCGAAGTCGAAACTGACTGCTATTGAACGCGATGTTATGGATATGGAATCTGCCTATAAAGCCGCTAAAATGTTGATGATGAGGGCGGTATGGATGATGAGCCAGTTCAAACCTAATAGCCTGGAATCATCGATGGCAAAAGCGAAAGCCGGGCTGGCAACAAGTCGCATCACCCAAAAAGCAGTGGAACTGATGGGACCATTAGGCTACTCGAGGAAATGGCTACTGGAGAAGTGGATGCGTGATGGTAAAATCAATGACATCTTTGAAGGCACCGGGCAAATTAATATGCTTGTGGTTGCACGTCGTGTACTCGAGTTCTCCAGCAGAGAATTGAAGTAACACTTCATCAGTTTACAACATTAAAATCGGGGGTGCTTGATATAGTAACCCCCGATTCATTTTTCACGTCTATCATTTCTTGAACAAATTGACACTGGACTGCATTTTATCCATCCCAGTGTCGCAGCTAGAGGTATGTTCAAATGATTAAGAATAAATAGGGGGGATATTTCCTGATGATAAGATGATAAAATGAAAACGATATAGCTTATTTAAAATAGAGCCAGATACCAGTCGATGATCTCCTGACCATAAACTAGAGCTACAAATGCACCGAGAGCAAGGAAAGGACCAAATGGGATAGCATCCTTTCGTGATTTCTTTCTGAAAAGTAAAAGGATAATTGCAATCAATCCACCTGATAAAATTCCCAGAAAAAGACCGGCAAAGACTCGTGGGTAACCGGTCATCAATCCGATTAACCCTGCCATTTTAACATCGCCCCATCCCATTCCTCTGCGAGAGATAAGTGCTGGAAGCATAAGGATAGCGAAACCAATAGCACCACCAAGTACCCCTTTATAAACATCGAAATCCGGTATAAAGAAGCCAACGATAAAGGCGATAACAGCGGCTGGATAAACAATTACGTTAAGGATAAGCTTATGTTGCAGGTCGATAAGTGCCAGGACAAGGAGAATACACGTATAGAAGGCGATAAGCGGGAATTCCCATGTAAACTCGTAACGCCAGAATAAAAAGGCAAAAAGGATACCAATACTCAACTCAACCCACAGGAGACGTTGCGGAATCTGGGCACCACAGTAACGACATTTCCCACGCAACCAGAGATAGCTGACTATAGGTATGTTGTCAAGGATTTGAAGGGGATGCTGGCAGGTATCGCAGTGAGAGGGAGGATAAGCTAACGATTTCTTTGCTGGAAGTCGGTCAATGCAGACATTGAGAAAACTGCCGACTATAAGTCCAAACAGACCGGAAAATATGATTAAAGCAACTGTCATATTACATTATTGTGCAGACTTTACGCGGAGACTGCGACATATTACCTTTCAATCTTAATCCATTCTAATGTCATTACTATATTTGATGGCACTAATTTGTTATTTTTTCTGTTTAGGTTTATTGTTCTCTGTATCGTAATTCTTTTCCTTCTGTTTTGGCGCTTCTTCTGTCTTGCCAAAATCGCGTAGTTTCTCTGCCAGTGTTGTGAGCCGCTTCTGGACGCGATCATTGATGGAGTCCGGTTCAAATGTACCGTTCCTGCGCCTTTTGCTAGCTTTGATGTCTGTAAGTATTTCAATACCCTCATCGATTGTGCTCACGGGGTAGATGTGGAACTTGTCTTTCTGGATGGCTTCCGCGACCGGTTCTTTCAGCATCAGGTTTTTAACATTGCTTGCTGGAATAAGGACTCCTTGTTTACCGTTCAAACCGCGGGCACGGCAGATTTCGAAATAACCTTCAATCTTTTCATTGATGCCGCCGATGGCTTGAACCTCTCCTTTCTGGTTGACCGAACCAGTAACGGCGATACCCTGTTTTATAGGCGCTTCTGCCAAACGGGAAAGCAGAGCATAGAGCTCGGTGCTGGAAGCGCTGTCGCCATCCACTTCATCGTAGCTTTGTTCAAAGACAATACGAGCTGAGAGCGATAGGGGAAAGTCATGTGCATATTTTTCTATAATATGACCATTGAGAATTAACATACCTTTTGTATGAAGTCGTCCCCCCAACCGGGCTTCCCGCTCGATATCTACCACTCCCTCTCTTCCTACTCCCAAACTGGCGGTGATACGATTAGGCCTGCCAAAGGCAAAATCACCTAGGTCGATAACTGCCAGTCCGTTAACCTGCCCCACAACTTTACCTTCAGTGTCGATCAGTAGAGTCTTTTTGTTTATCATTTCATTGATACGTTGCTGGATTAGATTGCTGCGATAGACTTTCTGCTCAATAGCTTTCTGGATATGTTTCGCCTGAATAAGTCGGGACTTGTCCTCGGCTGCCCAGAAGTTTGCCTCACGTATAATGTCAGCGATATCTTTGAACAAAGTGGAGAGCTTTTCCTGGTCGTCAGCAAGGCGAGAGCTGTACTCTGTGATTTTGGCAAGAGCGTCATTTTTAAGAGGTTTCATCTTTTCGTCGTGACAGATTCGACAGATCACAGCTGCGTAATCCTTGATGTTTTTATCCGTTCGGTCCATGACGCTATCGAAATCCGCTTTGACTTTGAATAGCTCCCGGAATTCGAGGTCAGCTTGGAGGAGGAGATAATAAAACATCGGTTCCCCGATAACCACTATCTTGGTGTCCAACGGAATCGGGTCAGGGCGTAGACTTTTTGTAGCGACAAAACCCATTCGCTCACCAATTTCCTCAATGACAAGTTTGCCATCGCGTAAAGTACGTTTTAGTCCGTCCCACGACTGATAATTTGTAAGCAAGTCCTCGATACGCATCACCAGAAAACCGCCATTGGCGCGGTGCAAGCTACCGCTTTTAATCATTGTGAAATCAGTGTAGAGCGCGCCGAATTGGGCTTCTTTTTCAATACGCCCGAATAAATTACTGAATGTCGGATTTAGTTCGAGAATAACCGGTGCGCCCTTAAGTTCAGAATTATCTACCAGAACATTGACGTCATATTTAGTAAACACCTGTTTCTGTGACATAGCCTGCATTGCCGCCCAGGGGTCTGGATTATTATCCTGTTTCTTTTCGGTTTTAAACTGGTTGTAGTTCTCGATAATATCTTGTTCAGTCTCATTAAGGAAGGCAACTACTTGTGGTAATTTTTTGTATTTGGTCTTTAGCTCCTCGTATAAAAAGCCTATAGCGAAGCCAGCTACTTGGCGGTCATTGTCTTCTAGCTGCTTTTCAACACTTCCTTCTTCAGCCTGAAGTTCCATAATCCGGTCCTTCAGTTCGTGGGAAAGCTCTTCACGTCGTTTGACCAGTTCGTCTTTCTGCTCCTGAGGCATTTTTTCATAATCCGCTTCGCTCATTGGCTGGTCGCCGGCAGCAGGGAGGAGAACAAGACCCATTTGTGATGCTTTCAGGAGCAAACCCTGTTCTTTGGCGCGTTTGCTGAGAGCTTGAAAAACCGTATCACGCTTTTTATTCAGTACATCAATGAATTCAGCACGGCGGTCAGTATATTCCTTACTGGTAAACGCTTGTCCCAGAGCGCGTTTGGCATTTTCTATTAAACGTTTCATGTCTTTCTGGAGTTCTGTACCTTTACCGGCGGGGATGCGTAGTGCTTTAGGGCAATATGAGTCTTTGAAGTTGTGCACATAACACCAGTCGGAGGGTGTATTCTTTTTTGTCGCGAGGCTATCCAGAAATGACTTGATAACGGTGGTTTTACCCGTACCTGCCAGTCCAGCTACAAAGATATTGAAACCAGGTTTCTGCATATTCAGTCCGAATCTGAGTGCTTGCAAAGCCCTATCCTGCCCGATGATACCTTCATATGGGTCAAGATCATTGGTGGATTCACAACTAAACAGAGCTGGATTACACCGTAGTCGGACCTGCTCTGATGTCAATTCCTTTACCATGAAAATCCCCTCCTTGATATATATAAGGATAAAATTAACTTATTGTAACAGATAAACCGAGGGGAATGTAAAGATGTTTAGTGGGGTCTTTTTCCCAGATGTGAAACCTTTGAAGGAATCGATAACTGAAAAATCTATAGTTATGGATTTGAAGCTACTGCTCCCAGCCTACGACCGACATATAAATGACGCTTTCTTCTTTTCCGTCAACGCCAATGATATTGTTTACTTCATCATCAAAATAAGCGCCAACCTGACAGGAAGCAAGACCCAATCCAACAGCGGTTAATGCAAGGTTCTGAGCAATATGGCCGGCATCGAGATAGATAAAGCGGTAAGCACGGTTGTGATAGCGAAATCTAGTCCTCTGAAAGATGGCTGTCCAGATGAAAACGATAGAGGCTTCAGCGTGCATCTTTTGTCCCTGCGTGGCTTGCACAATATCATTCCTGAGGTCGCCGAGTTTCAGTTCCTCGAGTGCATGAGGACGGATGGCATAGTGGTATAGACCTTTATCGATACCATCAGCATTGTTGACAATCAGATAGGTCTCAATCGGGTAAAGAGCACCAGCAGAAGGAGCAGGGCGGAAGTTGAAATTACCCATACTGCGCTGGATGCCAGCCACTGCCCAGAGGAGATATGATAATTGCGCAATTGTTACAGGTTTGTCGGCATAACGGCGGACACTTTTTCTCAGATGAAGACACTGGTCGAGAGATAAAGTCTCTGCCTGAGGTGGGGGCAATAAGATGCGAGGTTTATCCCGATATTCCTTATAAAGGGGCGGGCGGGTAGAAATGTCAGAAGTGCGGAATGTAGCAATACTTTCGCGAGTGTTTTTTGAATTCTGAAAAAAGCTTTCTCCAATATTCTCAGTCATGCAAGGCACCACTCCCTTATCTTTTAACAACGAGCTTTTTCACTGCCTGTCCCAGTCCATCGAGGGTGAGTGGGTACATGGGAAAGAGCCTTTTAATAGTATAAATAGTTGGTGCGCGCCACCATGCATCCTTCTCCTCTGGATTCAGCCATACAATGTGTGTGAAATGTCTTTCGATGCGTTCCAGCCAGTCTATACCAGGGGTCCTGTTTTTTGTATAACGGTTAATTGACCCATTCCTTTCCATAAGTTCCCAGGGAGCCATATTGGCATCACCGACAATTACTACTTTGTAGTCTGGTGTAAGGGTTTGTAATAGATGGTCGGTACTGACTTCCTCCCTTGTTTCCATATTCTTGAAAACATCATCATAAATGCAGTTGTGGAAGTAGTAGTATTGGAAGTCCTTGAAGTGTGTGCTGGTATTTGCGGCTGTGAATAGTAAACTACAAAGATGAGCGAATGGTTCCATGGAACCACCTGTATCCATCAATAGGAGCAGTTTAATGGCATTTTTTCGTTCTCGACGCCAGACAAGTTCCAGATCACCGACATTCTTTGCGGTAGCGTCGATTGTTTTATCAAGGTCAAGTTCATCTTCGGGTCCGATACGGTTGAGTTGACGCAACTTCTTGAGTGCCATTTTAACCTGACGGACATCGAGCGTAAGGTCACTGCGGTAGTTACGATAAAGTCGATCGCCGGCAATTTGGACAGCAGTGCGGTTGCCACCATCTCCTCCGATCCTGATGGCAGCAGGATGTTCACCTCCATGACCAAAGGGTGACCTGCCCCCACGTCCAATCCAGTAATTACCACCATCATGAGCTTCATCCTGCTCGTCGAGGCGTTTTTCAAGTTCTCTCATGAGTTCTTCAAGCGTGTCAGCGGTGTAGCCAAATGGAAGGTCTTCGCTGATGATTCTACGGGTGAAGGGGCTATTCAACCATTTCAATACATCTTCGGTTATTTCAGCCATCGATTCCACGCCTTTGAAATACTCCTGAAAGGCGACATCGTAATGGTCGAAATAGGTTTCACTTTTAACCAGTAGACCACGAGCTATATAGTAAAACTCTTCCAGTGTGGTAATGTAACCGCGAGCAAGCGCTTCCATCAGCGTCATCCATTCGGTGATGGAGACTGGAACCTTGCGTTTTTTTAGTGTGTAGAAAAAGCCTGTGAACATTTTTACTGCAACTGTTGGCGCAGGACGTAAGTATCGTCCTTTTTTACCATATAGTTATTAATAAAATAGTCATAATCAACTTCTTTTTTCAGTAGAGCACCCGCGAAGGGGATATTTTTCCCGATCTTATCGGTCGGTGTATCGCTGGCGAGGAGTACTTTTATCCAATCGACCAGTTCACTGGTGGAAGGCTTTTTGCGAAACTCTTCAATGTCACGGAGTGCATAAAAGCTCTTCATGGCTTCTCGTAACAAACCATCTTTCAGGTCAGGAAAATGTACAGCAACAATCTGCGCCATGAGCTCTGGGTTGGGAAATTCGATGTAGTGGAAGACGCAGCGCCGCAAGAAAGCATCTGGTAATTCTTTTTCAGCATTGCTGGTGATAATTGTGATAGGACGATTTTTAGCAGTAATGGTCTCACCGGTTTCAGGGATAAAGAAGCTCATCTCGTCCAGTTCATTAAGTAAATCGTTGGGGAACTCGATATCAGCTTTATCGACTTCGTCGATGAGAAGGACAACTTGTTCGGGAGAAGAGAATGCTAGTCCCAGTTTACCGAGTTTGATGTACTGTTTGATGTCTGATATATTCTTATCACCGAAGCGACTGTCATTAAGACGCTGGACGGTATCATAAACATACAAGCCTTCCTGAGCCTTGGTGGTCGATTTAATATTCCAGACGATGAGTTTTTTCTTCAGATCTTTAGCGATACTGTGAGCAAGTAAGGTTTTGCCTGTACCCGGTTCGCCACGGATGAGAAGTGGTCTACCAAGAGCAATAGCAACATTAACGGCGTTCCGCAACGCCTCTGAAGTAACATAATCCTTAGAACCTTTGAACTGGTTGAAACCATTATCTTTCACGAGTAGTCTACCTCCTGGAGATGCACACCTGCTCAAATTATACTGTTAGCAAGGAGGTGAGGGCAAATTGGCAAATTATTAACTTAAAAATCAAAAGTCAAAGTTCAAAGCCATAGCGGATGACTCAAAATAGTTGTGAAGGTTATTGTTGCTAATTGTCTTGAGCCTCGCATGTGTTGAAATTAGCCCTTAATAAGGCTATACTACTGAAATTAATATGCATGTCAGAATGTGAATTATGATTTAGTGATGTAAGGAGGTCCAGAATGACAGCTAAAATCCTCGACTTGCGAAAAGCCGTTCTGGATACAAGCTTGCCGCTCTGGAGTATAAACGAGATAGAAGGAGAACAAGTTCTACAGATTACTGACAACGTTGCAACGACTTACGAGGCGGGTTCCGCGGCTTATTTGGTCGAGGACCGTATTGGTAAAGTAGCACTGATCGGCGAAATAAGACATAACTATAGAATGAAGGCAGAAATGCGTTTTCTAAGGCATCATCATCCTACGATGCCGAGGGCTGGTTGGTTTGGGTTTGTTATTCGAGCACAGGATTTTCTTAATTATGAAATTGTCTGGTTCATTCCTAATGCAGAAGCTGGGAATACCGTCGCTTATGTGCCGGTAGCCCATGGTATTGTCCCATGGTGGACAGAAGCTTACACGAACCAGAAAAAAGGTGTCGTTCATATTCCTGTAGATTCCTGGTTCGGCGCGCGATTAGATGTCGTAGACGATGAGTTCACCGTATATGTAGAAGACCGCCTTGTCTTTACGAAGAAAATTACTTATTACCTTACTAAAGGACGTCCTGGCTTCTACGTCGGTACAGCAACAGATGCCGCGTTCAGGCGAGTCATTATTGAAGACATCAAATAGGCGAGGTACGGATGTCTAACCCAACGGTAATAAAAACGGGAGTTGAAGAGGGCAGCGCCCCTCTTATATTATTTTCCTCTTCACCTCGGAGGAAGAGGTCAGGAGATGCGGTGATGTGTCATAATTGTGACCTGAAGCAGATAAAACGAAGCCTTTATCACGCAGAATAACAATAATGAGAATCACTGATTAAAATCAAAGAACTCTTTATCCAGGTCACCGTCGTTTGAATATCCGCGCTCTTCCCAGTATCCCCGGTAATTTGTGTCATTAGAAAGCTCAATTTCCGTTACCCATTTTGCCCACTTATAGCCCCATTTGCTTTCAGCGACCACTTGGAATGGGAAACCTCGTTCGGCTGGAATAGTAATTCCATTCATTTTGTAAGCTAGGATAATATTCTTATCGATAATATATTCGAGTGGGAGAGCGGTTGAGTAGCCATCGTAAGAGCGGAAGATAACCACCTTGGTTTCAGGTTTGACACCAGCCGACTGAACTAAATCTTTTATATAAATGCCTTCCCACAGAATAGTCACGCTCCAGCCTTCAACACAGTCGAGTTTTATTACTTTTTGCTGGCTTTGATTTTGATCGACAACTTCATCATAAGTTAGAGTGAGCGGATTATTGACTAGTCCAGTGACAGTTAATCGATATTTCTCTTTATCAATGTATTGGGGACCGGCAATGGAGTTTTCACGGAAATCATTGATAGATGAGAGGTTTTCACCCTGGTACTCTTTAATTTCAATTGTCTCCAAGTTTGGTACCTCCTTTTCCTTAAGACTGGAGGTGCATCCACTGACACCCAGAGCTACCGCCCCACCCAGAAAAGAAAAAAGGAGGACCGTGATTATGACTGTTCTAGCTTTCACGGTATCCCCCTAATCAGTTACTGTTAGACGCTCACGACTTCTTTGACTTCTGGCAATTGTTGCTTCAGCAATCTCTCGATACCCATTTTCAGTGTCATGGTTGACATAGGACAACCACCGCAGGCACCGGTTAGACGTACGCTGACTATACCGTCCTCGACGCCTATCAGTTCCACATCACCGTCATCCGCCTGTAATGCTGGACGAATCTGGTCAAGCACTGTCTTCACATTCTCGTTGTTCATGATATCCCTCCCCATGCATGTTTATTGCATATCTATCTGTATATTACAGAGTAGCGAATTTTATGTATGCGACTTATGTCTCACTAACTGTTGTTTGACAAGTATAACGGCGGATAATATAATCAGGCAAGTATAATTGCCTTCCTTAATGAGCTTGCTAATTAAGGAAATGAATGTTAGTATAATATCAATCTGATTTTCAATGTGAGGTCACGAATATGAGCACAAAAGCAAAAAAAGCTACTTTCAACTTGCACATTGATGTTCTGCATGCTCTAGACGAGGCGATGTCACGAGGAATTGCACCCAGCAAGAATGCTCTAGTCGAACAAGCGCTAATTAAAGAGCTTAATGAGTTAAGACGACAAGCGAGAAAAGTGCAATGGCAAAAGGCGGCAAAGGATCCGTTATTTCTGAAAGATATAGCTGACGTTGAAGCAGATTTTAAATATGCCGATGCTGAAACTGCTGGGAGTATTGACAAATAACAACTTTACAGTGGGCAGTGATTGAGGCTAATCTTGATCCTGCAGTTGGAGCTGAGCAAAAAGGTATGCGTCCTGTATTGATAGTCAGCAGTGAGGAATACAATCAGACTATTCCGAATGTAACAATTCTACCGCTAACTTCAACCCAACGCCGATTATATCCCTCCGAGGTGCTTTTGAGCAAAGGAAAGGGGGGACAACCACTGACATCGATTATAATGGCTCATCAAATCAGAACAATATCTCAGAAGCGGTTAGGGAAACAACTGGGGCGTTTAGATGATACACCACTCCAACAAGAAGTACGTAAAGCCATTAAAGAGCACCTTGATTTAGATTAGCGCTAGGTGTATTCATTGCAAAAGATTAACCGGGCTCAAACTCTCAAACAATCGCTTATCTTTTCTGGACTGGAAGACGACGAGATAATGGAACTCGCGCGCCTGTGCACAGAGAAGCATCTTGCGGCGGGTAAGTGTGCTTTCTGGGAAGATGACCCGCCCGATTGGTTTTATCTGCTTGCTGAAGGTAAGATTAAGGTCATTAAGCATTCTTCCACTGGCAAAGATTTCATTATCGCTTTCTTTGAACCGGGAGAAATATTTGGTGAGGTGGCGGTCTTTGAGAACCGTCCGTACCCGGCTTCTGCTCAGGCAGTAGAGGACAGCGTTGCTCTCGGTATCCGGCGGGAGGATTTTCTCAAGTTTTTATCACGACGACCAGAAGTAGCGCTCAGAATCATTAACGTTCTCGGTGGGCGACTCCGCATGGCATCGAGTCGTTTGCGTGATCTGGCAGGAGAGAGAGTGGAACAGCGTCTTGCCCGCACTTTACTGATGCTATCCTCAAAGTTAGGACCATCCTTACCGTTCACCAGACAGGATATTGCAGATATGGCAGGCACCACCACCGAGACAGCGATTCGCTTTCTCAGCAGTCTTAATGCGCGTAAAATTACCCGCTCCGCGCGTGGTAAAATCGTGATTCTGGATGAGTTGAAACTTAGGCTCCTTAGTGAAGGACCACCGCCGCTCTAATGAGCGGAGATTCCGATACCTAAAAACCAAGTAAAAAATCCCCTTTACCCCATCCTGATTTTCCTGGATTCCCGATCTAGTCGGGAATGACAAATAAAAGAAGCGGGCATAAACCTCTGAAACCTCCGTTTGTAGTTTTTATTATTGAGTATTGTGCCGATTAATTACTTAATTCGGCATCCCGTACGAATTCAGGAGTCGGGATTTGATACTTGATACTTGATAGTTGTTACTTTATCTCCCCAGTATGATTTATATCATATTCTGCTTTAATCCTGTGCGTTATCATAAGGATGTAATCGAGAAAATATACCCACAGAGGGGGTGGCGAAAATGTTTAGCAAATGTCCCGGTCAGGATATGAGAAAGTTAAGAGTGGAGCTTTACAAGTGCCCTAATTGCCACGCAGAGGTGGAGATTTTTTCCGATGAAACCCGTGTCCGCTGTCAGAAATGCGGCACGATGGTTTTCAAAGAGAGATTGCCTTCTTGTATCGAATGGTGTGCCTCGGCACGGCAGTGTCTGGGTGAGGAACGATGGAAACAGATAATGGGTGAGGATAAACCTGACCCTGTTAAGAAACCAGTAGAGGAGGTGAAGAAATGACTGTCAAAGCCATGAGAAAAATCGTCAAGATAGATGAAGAGAAGTGCAACGGCTGTGGCGCCTGTGTGCCCAGATGTGCAGAAGGCGCATTGAAAATTATCGATGGCAAGGCGCGTCTGGTCAGCGAAGTATATTGTGATGGACTGGGCGCTTGTCTAGGGGAATGCCCTGTCGGGGCTATCACCATCGAAGAGAGACCTGCTGATGAATTCGATGAGGAAGCTGTCGAGCATCATCTAAACGAAGAAAAGCAAGAGGAAGAGACACTGGCTTGCGGTTGTTCTTCAGCGCAGGTGCAGGAACTAATTGAGCACGAACCGGTTGCATCCGGACCTTCAGTTCATCAACCTTCGACATTACGACACTGGCCTGTGCAGTTGACTCTTGTCCCAATCCGTGCGCCCTTCCTACAGGGGGCAGATGTCTTGCTGGCGGCACACTGTACAGCATTTGCTTATGGTAGCTTCCATCAGGATTTTCTGAAAGACAATGCTTTGCTGATTGCTTGTCCTAAGCTCGATGATATTGAAGCGCATCTAGAAAAATTAACTCAGCTAGTAGCGCATTCTGGATTGAAGAGCCTGACGGTATTGCATATGGAAGTACCCTGCTGTTCCGGTCTAGTCTACCTGGCGAAAAAGGCTATCGAAGCCAGCGGTAGAAAGATTCCACTTACAGAAATTACCATCGGCGTCCGGGGCGACATTATAGAATAGTTGCTATCTAGCTTTCACAATTTTAGGGAGGGTTTCGGCTCTCCCTTTTTCATTTCTCTCGAATTGCATTACTTATCTGGATTAATATACTATTGTGTGTAGCGGAACATAATATCTGGAGGAGGAATCCATGCAGGCCAACAAAGAAACGATTGTGAACTCGACTATCGGAAGAAAACCAATAGATGTCGAAGGTTCAGCGATTGCCGGTGTCAGGATGGATGTGCAAAAAGCCTATGCTGGTGTTCCTCTTCTATTGCAGAAAGTCATAAATGACTCTAACTCTGAAGCGTGGGCGGATATTAAAAAGAAAATCGATTATATCTATGATAATCTGGGTTATGTCTTGGTCACACTCGATGATGAGACTGGATTCGCCCGTGAAGTTCAAAAGCAGATAAAGAGCGGCAAGAAACTCTTTTTTAAACCCAACCTTGTGAGTGGTGGCGTTATCAGCCCTATATCTCATGGTCCCGGTCAGGGTGATACGACATGCACCGAATGGCCATTTGTTGCCGCGATGATGCGCTGGTTTCACGATAAGCTCAACGTTGAATACTCCGAGATGGCAATTGGTGATGCAGCTAGCTCCAATCCGACAAGTGCGACCATTTACAGCCAGTACTACAGCAAAGGGCGGAAAATCACGACTCAAGCCATATTTGAGGGTCGGAGCGGTGATTTTTATGGCGGGTACGGTTTCTACTTTGTGCGTAAATACCTGGCTGAGTGTCATCCCTCCAGTCATAAAGATAACCCGATGAACGGCTATGAAGAGAGTACCGCAGGAAAATACCTGCCGCCAGGAAGAGCCGGAAATCGCCTGATGGTCTACGACCTGAACAAAATCAATACACCGTCAAAAGGCAGAACAGTACCAGTGCCTCAGGGCGCCAATTTCAAAAAGGTTACACTACATAAAGCCATTCTTGGTGGCGACCCCAAAGACCCGAAGGACATGAAAAATTATCCCGGTTGCGTGTTAATAAATACACCCAAATTTAAAATTCATTCACAAGACTTGCTTACCAATGCTATCAAGAATTTAGGTATCGGTCTTTATCCTCAGGAAGCGCCTTCGGATGACCATCCGCGAGGGACTCATTGGAAATACAGCTATCCGTTCAATCGGAATCCCGCGTTGAAAGCACTAGTACCACACCAGACCTGGTGGCCCGAAATCGATGATAAGACAATGTTGCCCCTACGGGATAAGAATGGTAAATATATCCTAAAAAAGACTAAAGGATTTCCCGGTACTCAAGCAGATGTAATACGCGCCACACAGAACCAGGGAATTTATATGTTACATATCGTGGATGCGATTGAAGCGATTAATAACAGTCATACTGGAGCGGGGATGGGTATCCGGGTTAATGAGGGTTTCGTGTGGGCTTCTCTCGATTGCGTAGCAATGGACACATTTTGTGCTCGCAGTGTATTTAATACCATCCCGATGGCAGAAGGAAAGCGCTTGCAGAAAGAAAACAACTGGCCTACGGAGTTTGTGCACATTGTGCCGTCTGCAAAAATTGAAGGAAATAGCATTGTGACCGGGCAGGATTATGATTCACCGCTTTTTCGCTATAACCTTTACAAATATTGTGAAGAACGGGGTGTCGGACAGCGGAAATACCATATCATCGGTTGGGATGCCACGACGAACTCACCACTTACCTCGCTGGAAGGACACCTCGGCAGGATTGACGGCGATAGGTTCGAAGAAATAATAGAAAAAGAAATGTGGCATAATCCGGGCTCCTTCTTGTGGGACCTGCAAAAAACCGCTTTGACTTATTTAAAGGCACATGACAAGCTGTATGGGACAGAGCTTTACCGGGAATTAATGGATGCCTTTGACGAAAACGGCGATGAAGTCCTGGATTATGATGAGGTAGGGAAAAAGGGACAGTGGGGACCTTCTACACGTTCAGCGGCATATTCCTCCAGTTTAAGGGCTGACGGCAAGCTTGGTTGGTTAAAAAGTGGTTTCATTTCTCGTACCTTCACTATGAAGTGCACCAGAAAAGCATGGAACGCGGATGGGCATGATTTCTATGCGAGTTCCCGGATAGCTCAATTACTTATTTCAGCATTTTCGATGTCCCGTGCAGCCGCAGAAGTTCCCGATCCATTGAATCCACCTGCTACATTTGGCAAAGGGAAATGGCCTAGCTGGAAATTTGTCAGTTATATGTCTACCAATTCATCTATCTGGGGTATGGGTTTCCCTAGGCGCGTCGATATGACAGGTCTTTATGGCACTGCATTTCAATATGCCGACAAAACTCAGAATAGTGGAGGGTACACCGGGAATGTTCCACTGATGAGTAATCCCGACTCACTGACAAAATATCTTGCAGATGTCGCAGAAGGGAAAAGACAACCTCTAGACTTCACACTGTACGTTCCGGCAGGATTAGGCAAGTTCAATGGGCAGAGTATGCCTAATGTAGAAGAAACGGACGACCCGAAGAAAATTCTTACTGCCCACTTCATGGGTGGTAAAGAAAAGTGGTAGATTTAATATTATCGTGTGACAAACTTATAGTAAAGAGATAATCCAGGAGGTCATTGGTGACGGCTCTTTATATTGCTATTGCTCTAGTTTGTGCCTATCTACTTGGCTCAATTCCAGCGGCATATATTGTCGGTAACCTACAGAAGAAAAAGGATATTCGTGAAATTGGCACCCGGAATATGGGTGCGATGAATGTCTTCTATGAGATAGGGTTCTGGTGGGGGCTTGTGGTGTTGTTGACTGATGTCGGGAAGGGCGTCGCCGCAATGGCAATCGCAGAAGCATTGAAAGTCCACGAATATATCTATCTTCTCTCGGGGATAGTTGCTGTACTCGGTCACAGCTTTCCTATCTTTCTTGGTTTCAAGGGTGGGAAAGGTGGTGCTACATCTATTGGTGTGCTTATCTACTTGATGAAACCGTGGGCGGTGCTGATAAACGGCGGACTTTTTGTCTTAATATTCCTTATTACACGTACACCCACCATCAGTTACGGACTGGCTTTCATCTGTTACCCATTCATTTCCTGGTTTATGTTCGATAAAAAGTGGGAATGGATTGTCTTCACAGTATTGCTGCTGTTGATACCGCTTGTCAGGTATATCCCGCGTATCAAAGAGATGCGAGACAAAGCAGGCAACTGGCGTCGAGTTTTCCAACGCAAAAGTGTCAGCGATCGCTTTTAACTCTACGATGCTACTCTGTCATTAAGATTCCAAATAGAGATTGCATAAGTTTGTACTCGTTTAAGAATTTCTTCTCCCTTGAGGGGAGAAGGTTAGGATGAGGGTGGAATGGAAAATACCCCTCACCTTAATCCTCTCCCCCAAGGGGCGAGGAAATATATGTGGTCAATATAGTAACTGGTTGCCAGAATGTTATCCCTTTGATGGGAAAACAACTGTTGCTGTGCCGGGTGTGGTCTTCTCGCCTTTGCCGTTCTGCACCCAGATTTCCGCTTCGACGACATGGTCTTTGCCATCGACGTACTTCTTGGTTACTTTACCAGTCAGGGTAATGTTGTCGCCCGGTACGTCCATAGAGCGGTAGCTAGCGCTGTATTTCTTGATACGGCCTTTTTCGCCAACCCAGTCACCGAGCATTTGTCCCAGCCAGGCGGCTTTAAGTGTACCGTGAATAATAAGACCCGGCAGCATGTTTGCCAGGGCTGTCTTTTCATTATAGTGAATCTCATAGTAATCGCCGTAGGCTCCTGCCCACATCACCAGTTGGCGTGGTGTTGCATTTTTCATTAGCGGTGGAACGGGTGATTCAACCGCAATATCTTCCCAAAAACGCTGTTCAGCCATTTTTCTCTCCTTTCACTTTACTTTCACATTTAGTAGGCGATGGTCGTACTGCGTTGAATCAGTACGATCTCATTTTTTTGATTCCGGAAGACGGTCTCGTTGACTGTGAAGAACATTTTCCCCATGCGACCATCTCTTTCGTAAAGATCACCGAGCCTTCTGGTGATACTCAGGACATCACCTGCCTGGATAGGCTGGAAGAATTCATACTCATCACCGCCATTCATGAACCTGGCAAAACCCGTGGGCATACGAGGTCCTGCATCCGCTCTCATCGGTGCGGTTTTAAGTGTGAAAGAATACGTTGGTTGAAATCCTGGTGGTGCAATAACACTGCGATACCCTTTGCTCTTCGCATACTCCTCATCGTGATATAGAGGATTGTTGTCGCCCATTGCTGCGGCGGCTCTTCTGATTGGCTCTCTCTCGACTACGACAATTGTCGGTTCGGATTCGACTCCGATTGCTTTTTTCATGTCTTCTGTAATAACCGAACCCTGCGTCATAAATCTCCTCCTTTGCACAGGTAAATTCAGTGGACATTATATCACAAAATGGGTCAATAAAATCAAACTTGACAAAGTTTAAGTTGGTACAGCACAGTTAATGAAACACATTATGTATGGATTCCTGCATGAAAAAGTTAAAAATTATAGATATTAATTCTAAAAAACAAGGGAAAAATCAAGAACAAGTTGTTATCAATACCGCAGATGGCAATATCGAGTGTATTTTTCATGACGCTACTAGTAAGCAGGGGACAATCTGGCTATGTGGGGCGCTTGGAGGATTCGATGGACCATCTTTTGGCATTTATAAAATATTAAGTGAACGGATGGTTAATGATGATATCAGCTCCCTCAGATTACACTATCGCTATCCCGGCGATTTCCAGGAATGCGTTCTGGATGTAATTCTAGGAGTAGATTTTTTAAAACAAAGAGGAATCAGTAAAGTGGCACTGGTAGGGCACTCATTTGGTGGCGCAGTGGCTATTGAAGCGGGCACAATGAGTAATGAGGTAAAGGCAGTAATAGGGCTTGCCAGTCAGACTTATGGTGCACAGCGTGTAGCAGAACTTGCGCCAAGACCTCTTTTACTAATTCACGGAGAGCGTGACCGTAACCTATCGGTCGATTGTTCACGATATATTTATCAGTGGGCTCAAGAACCTAAGGAGCTGCGTATTCTCAAGAATAACGGCCATTTCCTTAGAGAGGCTCATCAGGAATTACTAATGTGGATTCGGGATTGGTTGATAGATAAATTGGCTAAAGGGAAATAAGATATTTAACTGACAGAAAACATTTATACACAAACTGTAACGAAATATTACACGCGGTGGTAAATCTTCTGCATCATGCAGACATCCAGTGTTCTATCGAATTTTCTGCCTACTTCCTTCATTATACCGATCTGTTGAAAACCGAATTCTTCATGCAGACGAATACTAACTGAGTTTCCATCGGTGATTCTGGAAATTACCGTATGTAATTCGACCTTCTCACCTTCGTCAAGGAGTTTTTCCATAAGGCGTTTTCCGATGCCGCGATTGTGATATTCCTGTTTCACATAGACCGATATTTCCGCAGTATCAGCATAGGCGCGGCGGGTCGACCATTTGCTCAATGATGCCCAGCCGCAGATTGTATTGTCCATCACTGCTACCATGATTGGATTTCTTTTTCCATGTTCTTTAAACCATGCCTTTTGTTCTGCGACTGTTTTCGGTTCGGTATCGAAAGTCGCATCAGTGGTAAGTATGGCTTCGTTATAGATATCAGTAATAGCTTTGAGATCTTTAATATAGGCGTGCCTTATAATTAACGACATGTATCTATTCTAGCAGAGATACGGAGATGTCTCCATCTGGATTCTGCCTTTTAGTTATCAGCTATATGATTTTTGCCAGCGCTGTCACAAGCTGGTATAATCTGACATAACATCAGTTATAACCTGCGAGATAAAATGTCGGTTGATTCAAATTTATTACATGACCTGTCCTACTTTTCCAGTCTTAACGCGGCTGAACTGGAAGCTATTAAACCATTGTTTTATGAAAAGACTGTACAGCGTGGTGAGCTGATTTTCTTTGAGGGAGAGCCAGCAGATACACTGTATTTTCTCATTTCTGGCATTGTTAAGCTGTTCAAGACTTCTACTCAAGGTAAAGAACAGATAATTAGCCTGGCACGACCCCATGACGTGCTGAATGATATCTCGATCTTTGATAATGGTCCCAATCCCATAAGTGCTCAAGCTATGAGCACGGTCAATCTCTATGGCATTAAAAAGGACAGGCTAGAAACTACATTGCGACAGCATCCACAGGTAAGCGCACGCATTATACGGGTGCTAGCAGCAAGAACCCGTCAGCTTATTTCTCTGGTAGAGGACCTATCCTTCAAGCATGTTATTGGTAGAGTAGCTAAAATTTTACTGGAACATACCAGCGATGGAGCTGGTTCTGGTCAACGCTTAACGCAACAAGAAATGGCAGCAATGGCAGGCACTGCCCGTGAAGTGGTGGCGCGCTCTCTGAAAACGCTGGAAGAGCGAGGAATTATCCGGTTAGACCGACAGCGAATCATTATTTCTGATAAGAATGCTTTGCAGGAAATGATTAATCAGGAAGTGTGAGACATAGGTTACATACATCTGAATTAGGCAACCTTATATTAAGAGTTGTAGGAGTGAAAATCAGTGATACAGATGCCAGAAATTAATCAGGATAAATGTAATCTCTGCGGATTATGTATAGAGATTTGTCGCTGTAATGCGATTGTCCTGGTTAATAATGTTGTTACGTGTGTTGAGACAGAAGAATGTCACTGGTGCACACTCTGTGAAGCTATATGCCCTACGGGTGCTCTCACCTGCTCTTTCGAAATTATTATCGAAGATTAGTAATACTACCTTTCTCTCCCTTGTCTTATATCTCTTCATGGAATCCCATTAAATTGCGACCATTGTCACATACAATTCATTCTTTTTGCCCTAAAATTACGTTACATATGGTAGAGGTGTGGGAAAGGGGGTAAAAAATATGCTTAAGTGGAGATTGAAGGCTTGTGCCAGATGTTCTGGTGATCTGTTCATTGACCGTGATATGGACGGTTGGTTTGAGCAGTGTCTTCAGTGTAGTTATCGGCGTGAGCTAAAAGATATAAAGGATTTTAAGAAAACTGCAGTCGCTGTTGGAGACAAACAAATTAATTGGGATGAAGCTGATTAACAGAGGTGGTTAAATATGCGTGTTGATATTTATACCTCACCAACCTGCGGATATTGTCACCAGGCAAAACGATTTCTTGATGAGCGTAGTATCCATTATTTTGAATATGACGTATCTCGTGATCATGATGCAGCAGAAAGAATGATGAATTTGACCGGACAGATGGGTGTGCCTGTACTAGTTATTGATGGACATGTGATCGTCGGGTTTGACCGAGTACTTATCGAAAGTTTACTTACAGGTTCTGGAGGGGGATCCCGCGGGCGATTAGGAATCAGAGTAGCGGACGCCAATAAGTATACGTCTCGTCATGGTGCGTACGTAGGTGCTCTAGAGCTAGATTCATCCGGTGCCTTGGCGGGCTTACAGAGAGGTGACGTAATCGTAGGTGTGAACTCAAACCGTATTGATAACGCTGCTGATTTACAGCAAGTTTTGTCTTCTCCTGATGTGAATGGTCATTTGACTATTGTTTTCATGCGGGACGAACAGGCAATGCAGACACAAGTAGCTATGTGAAATTTGAATGATTGTATTGAAAGGTGGAAAATATGAGTAAAAATATTAAATGGATACTTGCAGTCAGTGGCATAATAATTGTGCTTATATCCCTTGCTTTTGTATTCTGGGGATGGTATTCAGGATGGTCCAGGGTAGGCTGGGGGTACATGGGACCCGGAATGATGGATGGCTTTGGTGGAGGCTGGTTCATGGGATTAGGTATGATTGTTATCGGTCTGCTTATTTTTTGGGGCATCGTAGCGCTTTTACAGGGAAATAAATCCACTTCCGATAGTGCTTCTTCACAGCATCCGGATTCTGCCTTGGAAATACTCAGGAAGCGCTATGCCAGTGGTGAACTAACTAAGGACGAGTTTGAGCAAAAAAAGAAAGATTTACTATAATACTGTTCGTTTCAGGCAATACACCTAACATGCCTGAGATTGAGCTATTTCCTAATAATATGCAATTGTAACCAAAATTTAACCTTGGCATTATCGTATACGAAGATAAAGTACTATACAATACCTATTGACAAAGCCGAGGTGCGGTGCTAGTATCAGCATTGAAGCCACGAAGCAAATTGTGGCGAGCCATTAACAACCTAACCTGTTAAAAGTTGTCGCTTGGATCGGATATGACCGAGACGGCACAAAGAAGGAAATTTAAATGCCCTTTCTGGCTGTGTCGGGAAGGGCATTTTTCTTTCTCAGGAGGTAAGGAAAATGCTCAAACTAGGTTTCATTGGTGCAGGTACAGTTGGTAATGCCCTTGCTATTAGGCTCAATGAAAAGGGCTATCCGGTAGTTGCTGTGTACAGTCGAACCAGGGCATCTGCAGAAAAACTGGCACAAGCTGTTAAAGATTGCCGGGTTTATAGTACCAGTCAGGATGTAGCAAATATCGCTGACCTGGTCTTTATCACCACACCGGATGCTGCTATCCCTGTCGTTGTTTCAGAAGTACGCTGGCATTCCGGTCAGAGCGTTGTCCACTGTAGCGGCGCTGACTCCGCAGAAACCCTTGCCCCCGCCCGCGAACTTGGCGCTCAAATTGGCGCTTTTCATCCCCTTCAAACCTTTGCCTCAGTAAAACAAGCTATTGACAATATTGCCGGTTCTACATTTGCTATTGAAGCTGAAGAACCACTCAAGACTACCCTGAAAGAACTCGCCATATCCCTCAGTGGCACCTGCATTGAACTTAAAGCCAGCGATAAAGTCGTTTACCACGCAGCAGCGGTCATTGCCTGCAATTATCTAGTTACACTGGTGAAGCTCGCCGATGATCTCTGGCAGACATTTGGTATTCCACGCGACCAGGCAACAAAAGCACTATTACCTTTATTGCGAGGCACCTTGAACAATATTGCTGGAGTTGGCGTACCGCAGTGCCTTACAGGTCCTATTGCCCGTGGTGACGTGGGCACTGTCAGGAAGCACATTGATGCGTTGAGGAAAGAAGCTCCAGATGTGCTCTCAACTTATTGTGAACTCGGTCTTCAAACTATCCACGTTGCTCTTGCCAAAGGTCGGATTGATGAGAATAAAGCTGATGAACTCCGTACTACATTGAAAGCCGGTTTCAAGCGAAGAATTCGTACTGAACATGAAGAAACCACCAGTGAAAGAAGCTTCAGTAAGCACAGTCGTGATGATGCCCTCCCAGTACTGTAAAAGCATATAGTTGAGAGCATAAGGAGATGGTAAATGAAAAAGCTAATGTTACTGGCGATAGCTATCGTAACGATGCTCTCCACATTACTGGTGGGGTGTCAGAGTGGTCCTCCCAAGCCGCCGGTTAGTAAATTAGTTGACCTCGCTGAACTGGTGACCGAGAATATGACACTCGACCAGGTTTATGAGCTCTTAAAACCAGAATTAAAACAGACCAGCATATTATATCAGGCAACTAGTCTTGAGCTGACAGCCGCCGGCAATTGGAAGCTCACTTCTCTACAGGCAGGATATGCCGAAGGAGAAGTTGGTCCGTATCAAGTGCTTTTTTTCACTCCGGAGGAATCGGGTGAAAATTACTACCTGGTATTTTTTAAAGAAAACGTCGTTATAGGTAAAGATTGGTTTACTCCAAAACTGGCAGCTGTGTTTAAGGGTATATTACGGGGTGCAAATAAATAACTAAATAACCGTCATCGGAGGAAGCACATGAGAGTAATGTTGAAGAGTAAAATTCATCGGGCAACTGTTACCGACTGTAACATCAATTATGAAGGCAGTATCACCATCGACCGCAGATTGATGCAAGCGGCGGATATTTTGCCCTATGAACAGGTGCATGTCCTCGATATTAAAAATGGAAATCGTTTGATTACCTACGCTATTGAGGGTGAAGCAGGGGAAATTTGCATCAATGGCGCTGCCGCTCACCTTGTGAATAAGGGCGACCTGGTTATTATTCTTACATATACTGATGTGAAGGAAGAGAATGCCCGTCTTCACCATCCAAAACTTGTTTATGTTGATTCCAAAAACCACATCACTGCCATGAAGGGGGCTATAGAGCGAATACTTGCATAAAGGAGGTGTCCAATGGCACGCGTTACCATCAATGATATCCGCGAGATGAAGCACCGTAGCGAAAAAATCATCATGATTACCTCCTACGACTACTCTACCGCGAAAATCGTAGATAAAGTTGGTATTCCCCTCATTCTCGTTGGCGATAGCCTGGGAATGGTAGTTCTGGGCTACGAAAACACCCTGCCTGTGACCATGAATGAGATGATTCATCACTCGAAAGCCGTTGTCCGCGGCACTCAGCATGCTCTAATCGTTGGCGATATGCCTTTCATGACCTATCATGTCTCCGCTGAAGATGCCATGAGAAATGCCGCTCGCTTTATGCAGGAAGCCGGTACACAAGCAGTTAAGCTTGAGGGTGGCGTCACGGTTGCCGACAAAGTAAAACGCATTGTCCAGTGCGGTATCCCCGTAATGGGGCACATTGGTCTGACACCACAGTCCGTTAACCAGCTGGGCGGACATCTGGTACAGGGAAAGAGACCGGAAGTTGCCCGGCAGTTAATTGATGATGCCAGGGCTTTGGAACAAGCCGGGGCATTCTCCGTAGTCCTGGAATCTGTACCTTATAAACTGGCGGTTCTTATTACTGAGAAGGTTTCCATTCCGACTATTGGTATTGGAGCAGGACCTGGCTGTGATGGGCAGGTACAGGTGATTACAGATACGTTCGGGCTTTCGGATTTCATACCCAAACATGCCAAACAATATGCAAAAGTAATGGACATCATGACTAATGCTTTAACCGAATATCAAGAAGAAGTAAAAGCAGGCAAATTTCCCACAGAAAAGCACAGCTACATCATTGACCAGGATGTCATAGAAGAACTGAAAGCATATTAATATACGATTTGTCATTGCGAGGAGCCCCGATGCAATCGGGACGACGCGGCAATCTCTGGGTGGAGCATTTCCACCTCCTTCAGTTTGCTTCACATTCATTCGTAATGACAGGGTAAGCTATTTAAGGGAGAAGACATGAAAGTTGCTGAAACAATATCTGAAATGAAACAAGTCAGGCGGGCTCTCAAGGAGCCCGTTGGTTTTGTGCCAACAATGGGTTATCTACACGAAGGACATATTTCATTAGTTAGAGCTGCCAAAGCTGAGAATAAATCGGTAGTTGTGAGTATCTTTGTAAATCCTACCCAGTTCGGACCGAAGGAAGACCTTTCTAAATATCCGCGAGATTTAAAGCGTGACTTGGCGATGCTAGAAAAAATTGGGGCAGACGTTGTCTTCTTCCCAGCTGATAAAGAAATGTATCCACCCGGCTATGACACCTGGGTGGATGTGGATAAACTGACAAAGAGGCTGGAGGGTGCATCACGGCCAACCCATTTCCGCGGCGTCACCACCATAGTCACCAAACTGTTCAATATTGTAGAAGCGGATAATGCCTATTTCGGACAGAAGGATGCCCAGCAGGCGCTTGTCATTCAAAAGATGGCAAATGACCTCAATATGAATGTACGGGTAGTTGTTTGCCCTACGGTGCGTGAACCTGATAGTCTGGCAATGAGCAGTCGGAACGTCTATCTGACTCCTGAGCAGAGAAAACAAGCAACTGCACTCCATCGTTCTTTAACGCTAGCAAAAGACCTTTATACCAAAGGTGAAAGAAACGCTACTAAAATCCAACAGCAAATGACGGAACTAATTCAGAAAGAGCCGCTGGCGGTTATCGACTATATCAGTATCGCCAGTCCAGAGACACTTGAGGAATTGGAGACGATTCAAGGTAAAGCACTGGTCTCAATGGTGGTAAAGTTCGGCAATACGAGATTGCTGGATAATGTGACGCTGGGATAAATATTTAAATCCCATATTTGAAATCACAAACGCTCCTTTTCCCCCTCTTTAAACTGCTCAGATAAACATTAAATAATTGCCCACTTTGTCATTCCCGTAAAAACGGGAATCCATAAAATTGGGTTCACCTTGCTTCTGGTTGTTGGTGCCTCTAAGCAACGAATCTGGATGTGTCAGAGTAGGAGCTCCAGAAGCTTGTCCTGAGCGTAGTCGAAGGAACTAGGGCATTTGCCCTTCCTCTCGAGATTATTCCCCGCCCTATTAGGGCGGGGATAAAGGGGTGGGTCGTTGTGTAGGTAAAAAGTAGTGATAAAAAATTATACTTTCAACCAAATGCAAGTAATACCTAAAATTGTCCAGCATAGATTCAAGGCTTCTGGCAGAATAGTGATACAGAGTCCTTGACATTGTTGGCTATCTAGGCTATATTCATAATAAACATAGCCAAATGGGAGAACATACATGACAAGCACGACTAAAAGACCGAGATACTTTTTGGACATAGAGCCCGAAATACGCAACCGTGTTAAAGCATTCGCTGCTCTAAAGGGCAAGACGATGAAAGACTGGTTGACTGAAGCTATTATTTCTAAGCTTGAGGACGAAATCGATGCTGCAGAAGGGCTGTCATCACTTGCTGATAGCGAAGGCACGTTGTCATTGGAAACTTATCTTGAAAAGAGAAAAAGTAAGACTAGAAAATCCAGATAATGTACAGAATAGAACTCAGGCGGAAAGTACAGCGGTCTTTAGACAAGCTACCGAAGCGTGATTTTGAAGCTGTTATAGAAACGGTAAAGAACTTAGCGAACTCCCCCAGACCCAAAGGCGTTGAAAAAATCAAAAGTGCGGGATTGTGGAGGGTAAGGCAGGGTGATTACCGGGTAGTGTACAGTATGGTAATAAATGGGATTATGATTAGGAGGATAATATGGAGATTGAAATTGCTAAACCTAGTGATGTTGCTATAGTTAAGGATGCAGATGGTAAGGTAGTTTGTAAGATTCCTTGCCCACAGAAGCTTCGTGATATTCTTGTACCTACTAGCATTAAGCCAGGATTTGGTAGTTGGGCTGTAAATACTTATGAGCGTAAGGCTTGGAGAAATCCTAATGCAGTAGTCTTGTGGGCTTGGAAACAGATGTATAATACTTCTATTGATATGCAGAATGGGAAAATGCCATCTACATGTATAGTATGCTCCAACGAATCAGTCAATGCTAAACGCTATATGTTTACAAAAAATAAATTGTCAGGAGCATCATGTGATAATCCTGGTTGTCCTATGTATCATGTTTTAATTCCTATAAAGATGTTTAATGTAGAAAATAGGGATATTCCTGAGGATATTATGGCTAGAATAATGATTGGATAAACTTAATATTGATGATAAGCAAAAAATGATAGCTATTGTTCGTATCGGACACAGACGTGAAGTGTACAGGGAACTCTAGAGGACAAAAACTACTTTATTTAATTTTCTTTTCGTAAAATATGATATCAAGTCCAGCATAGGTAGTCCGGCCAACCTGATGGTAACCGTTTTTCTCATAGAGTTTTTGAGCGGGGATTTGTTTCGTAGTCGTATCCAGACATAATTCTGTGTAACCAAACTGACGCGCTTTTTCCTCTAGATTATTCAAGATAATCTGCCCGAACCCTTTTCTCTGGAAATCGGGATGAACTCTCATCCTCTTTATTTCTGCCATTGAGTCCGATTTCTTTTTAAGCGCACCCATGCACACAATTCTATTATCAACTGTACCTATAAGAAAATCGCCGCCGTTATCAATATATTCACTCTGGACATCATTCAGGTCATCATCATTCCATGGTCCACCCGGCAACATGGCACCGGTCGGCTTCAGTGCCAAACAGTGCAGTTTCCAGATAGCGTTATTATCAGAGGATTGATACTGACGGATTTTCAGGGTTAAACCAACCAATTCTCTATCTCCTCTTCACTTACACTTGATGAATCAAACCATCTTATCCTCTCGTCTTTCAATCGGAACCATGCGTACTGGTGGCGGATGAAGCGGTGGGTGCCAGTCTTCATCTTATAAATGGCTTCTTCAAGCGTCATCTTGTCCTGTAAGTATTGCCCGATTTCTCGGTATCCGATGCTGGACATTGAAGGGAGAGTCAGACTATATCCCATTCCTATCAACTTTTCTACCTCGTTTATTAAGCCGTACTTTATCATCTCATCCACTCGGGCATCAACGCAACGGTATAATTCTTTACGTTCCATCGTCAGTCCGATGATTGATGATTCGAATGGTGGAGATTCTTTCCCATAAGACTGCGAAAACGGTTTTTGCCGGCTTACTTCCATTGCTCTGATGACCCGACGGATATTATGTGGGTCGATTTTTTCTGCGGCTTTTGGGTCGAGTTTAAGTAGTTCTTGATAAAGTTCATCAGCATTATCCTTGGCTTTTTGTTCAAGAGAACGGCGGTATTCAATATCGGGAGGAACCTGCGGGATAAGCCAGCCTTCCAGCACCGCCCAGACATATTGACCCGTGCCGCCAACCAGAAAAGGTGATTTGTCGCGATTTTGTATGTCACTTATCGTCTGACAAGCTAGTTGTTTGTAAGTTGCTAGATTGAAATCTTCATTAGGGTTTACGATGTCGATAAGATGATGGGGAACTAGGGATTGTTCTTCTTTGGTCGGTTTAGCCGTACCGATATCCATAAAACGGTAAATTTGACGGCTATCCGCATTAACGATTTCGCCATTGTATTTCAGAGCAAGTTGCAGTGCCAGTCGTGTTTTGCCAACACCAGTAGGACCGATGATTACGACCAGTTTATTCATATTTCGCTAGACCTGTCACTCTGAGCTCGAGCGAAGAGTCTCTTTACTTACATGTTAGAGATTCGTTCGTCGCTTCACTCCTCAGAATGACATGCTGTCACTTTTTAATTTGTGCTGTCTGCTTAACAATGCTGATGAACTGGTCAGGTTTGAGACTGGCACCACCGACCAGCGCTCCATCTATTTCAGCCTGTCCTATAAACTCAGCAATATTATCGCCGGTGACACTGCCGCCATAGAGTATACGTAGACCATAGGCAAAATTCTTATCATACAAGCTGGTTGCAGTTTGCCTGATAAGACTGATGACCTGATTCGCCCGCTCACCCGTGGCCGCTTTGCCTGTGCCGATTGCCCATACTGGTTCATAGGCAACGACTAACCCGGGAAATGAATCAATGTCGGCAAGTGATTTCAGGAGTTGTCCGGTAACTATATCCTCTGTTTTACCAGCTTCGAATTCAGTTAAGTTCTCTCCGATACAGAGGATTGGATTCAGTCCTGCCCTAATCGCCGCTTTAACTTTCCGACTAACAATTTCGCTTGTCTCGCCGAAATACTGTCGCCGTTCGGAATGACCTAAAATTACATAATCACAGATACCTGTTATCATCAAGGGTGAGATTTCGCCGGTGTAGGCGCCCTTCGTTTCATAGAACATATTCTGTGCCCCGAGTCTGATACTGCTATTTTTAAGGAGGTCGTGAACAGCGGTCAATGATATAAAAGGCGGACAAACAGCTACTTCAATAGTGCCAATAGCCTCAAGTTGCGATTTCATTTCGCTAACCAGTTTGATCGCTTCTTGTACGGTAGTATTCATTTTCCAGTTGCCGGCAATAAATGGAGTGCGCATGTTCAACTCCTGACCCGTTTAATCAAGTAACACTGTAGCATAGAGGGAATAATTAGAAAAGGGCAGATACTGCTGAATCATTTTACCTGTGCGGGGATGTTAAGTAGTTTGTCGTTTCTGCCAGGTAATTATACGTGCCATGGCTTTACCTGCCTGATGCAATGAATAGAAGGTCGGGAGTCCTGCTTTGACGAGTGCTTCCTGAACTATTAGAAAGTCTTTCATATTGTTCAGGTTATTGGGGGGGCGTAAAACAAAGAGGACCGGTTTTGAGAAAGAGTTTCTCACAGAATTAATACCTTCGATCATTGGGTCAAGAAATGAAGGTTGCGCAAATCTACCACCACCCCAACTGCTAATGGGATGGAAACCGAGATGATAAAGTAGCATGGAAATTTCGGGCAGGCGGCTGACGACTTTCATCGTGTTGATAATGGCTTCGGGTGTTGCCAGATTGCTTGCGTCGATTGGATTAATCAAAATAGCGCCGGCAAGCGGTAGAAAATTGAGTAACTCTGTTTGAGTGGCTTTTGAAAGTGGCGGCACCTGTAAGCCAGCTTTCTCCAGTTCGTCACTGGCCAGGACACTGGGTCCGCCACCTGCGCCCATTACTACTGCACCGGTACCATCAGGTAAAGGTCTGGCAAAACGGAGTGATACCAGTACATCTACCATTTCATCGACATCATCAACTCGGATGACATTCATCTGACGACACAGGGCTTCAAAAGCGGCGACGGAACTGGTCAGACTGGCAGTATGTCCGTGGGCAGCGCGTTTACCTGCCTCGGTGGTACCGCCCTTATATATCACAACCGGTTTTCGCGATGCGGCAGTTCTCAGCGCATTAAAGAAACGCCGACCGTCTTTGACACCTTCAATATATGCGGCAATAATGTCGGTTTCGCTGTCTTGAGCAAAATATTCCAGGAGTTCGCTTTCGTCGATATCCAGTCCGTTGCCGTAGCTAACTACTTTGCTAAAACGCAGACCACGCGGACTACCGTATTCCGGTAAGTTTTGAGCGTGACCACCACTCTGAGAGATGAAAGCAATTGGTCCCGATTCAATCGGAACGGCAGCAGTATTCACCAGTTTACTCTTCGGAACGAATAGCCCGATACAATTCGGTCCGATAATACGAAAGCCTCCCGCTCGCGCCTTGGCAAGCATTGTTTTTTCAAGATCAACTCTATCCTGAAGGCCGCTTTCACTGAAGCCAGCCGTGAAGAAATGTACAGACTTCACTCCTTTGGCAGCGCAGTCATCCAGTAGAGATAGCGCTGATTCAGCAGGGATACTAACAATAACATGGTCTACTATACCGGGTACAGCTTGGAGATTAGGATAACAGGGCATATTAAAAACATCGGTATAACGTGGATTTATGGGGTAAATCGCAGGAAAACCTGCCGATTGTAAAGACACAAGAACACCAGTAGCAAAACCCCTGCCGTTTGGGGAAACACCAACCACTGCTACCCCGCGTGGCGAAAAAATTTCATCTAATGTGGGTGGTTGTTTAGCCATGCCTTTATGATAACAGAACCAAGTTGATACGTCACATTGATGTGTCAGAGTAGGAGCTCCAGAAGAGGAAGGGCATTTGCCCTTCCTCTCGAGATTATTCCCCGCCCTATTAGGGCGGGGATAAAGGGGTGGGTCGTTGTGTAGGTAAAAAATAGTGATAAATAATTATACTTTCAACAAAATGCAAGTAATACCTATTTTCTTAATCAGTTGATTCTGGTAAGAGGTTGGTAACAGGTCATGTTTTATTATTGGCATCATGATGGTTTATATCCAGTGATGAAATCAAGCAAGTATTTGCATTTCGAGGTTTTCACAGAACAGAAGATGTAATAGAGTTCTAAAGTCGCATTCAGGAGGGAAAATGATACTCTCCAGGGCACCTGCCAGAATTACCTTGGGTGGTGGGGGTACAGACCTCGCTTCATATTATTCACAATACGGCGGTTTTGTGATTGCCGGAGCGATAAACAGGTATTGCACAATATTAGCCAATAAAAGATTTTACCATAGTATTCGTCTCAGTTATTCGCAGATGGAAATTAAAGATAAGGTTGAAGAGATTGAGCACCGTATATTTCGTGCTGCTCTTCAGACTATCGACATTAGAAGTGGTATTGAGCTACATTCAACTTCAGACGTACCATCAAACTCCGGGCTGGGCACGTCGTCGACTTTTACTGTTGCTCTATTGAATGCATTACATACTTATAAAAGGGAATATATTTCGCAGAACCAACTTGCTGAGGAAGCCTGCGACATTGAAATCAGTGTGCTGAAAGAGCCGATTGGTAAACAGGACCAATATATTGCCACTTATGGCGGTCTTAAGTGCTTCACATTTGAGAAAGACGGGACTGTTGTGGTCGAGCCTCTTGATGTATCACCCGATGTTAGCGAGCAACTAGAAGACAATCTTGTATTGTTTTTCACTGGTCGGGAAAGAAGTGCTTCTGAAATTCTCCAAGACCAGGATGATAAGAGCAAAGTTGGTGATACTGCCATGATTAATAATTTACATAAAACTAAAGATATTGGGCTACAGACTCGTAAATATCTCGAGAATGGAAATATTGATATGCTTGGCGAGCTTTTTCATGAGCATTGGGAGAATAAAAAGATGCGTTCTTCAGTCATGTCGGACCCAACGATAGATGAAAGCTATGATGTTGCCCGGAAGAATGGAGCTTTAGGCGGTAAATTGATTGGAGCAGGAGGAGGTGGTTTTCTTATGTTCTACTGCATTAATGGGTGTAAACCAAAAGTGATTAATGCTGTTCAAAAAGCTGGATTGAGGTGGGAAGGATTTCATTTCGACTATGATGGAGCAAAAATTCTCGTCAATACGTAGTCCGAGTACCTTAGTATAGCATTTTGAGACCATTTTAATAATAAGAAAAGACATTATATAATTCATGACTTACATAGATAATTACTTGAATGAAGTCAGTCAAGTCGCTGGGCAAATAGACCAGAGCGCAGTCGATAAGATAATCAAGCTATTATTGCGAATCCGTAAGAGTGGTGGGCGTCTCTTTTTCCTGGGTGTGGGTGGAGGTGCAGGTAATGCTACACATGCTGTAAACGATTTCAGAAAAATATGTGGTATTGAGTCATATTCCTCTTGCGATAATGTCTCTGAGTTAACTGCCAGGATAAACGATGACGGATGGGAGAGTGTTTTTACAGAATGGCTGAAAGGATGCAGGCTCAATAAAAATGATGGTGTATTCGTTTTTTCGGTTGGTGGTGGAGATGAAAAAAATAATATAAGTGTTAATCTGATTCGAGCACTTCAGTATTCCAGAACCACGGGAGCAAAAATTCTCGGAATTGTCGGGCGTGATGGAGGATTCACAAGGCAGGTGGCAGATGTCTGTATTGTGGTTCCTATAGTGAATATTAATGCTATCACTCCACATACCGAAGAATTTCAGAGCGTTGTCTGGCATCTTATTGTATCTCACCCCAAAATGCGTCTTTCAGAGATGAAATGGGAATCAGTGAAGTAGAAAGAGGAATGTAACGTGCCTATTTTATTGGATACAGGAAATATTAGAGAGATCGAAAAATTTCTGAAGATGGGGATTATCCGTGGTGTAACCACGAACCCGACTATACTTCTAAAAGATGGTGTAAGAGGAGGAATGAAAGGCGTCAAAGAGAGGTCTGTAGAGATTGCTGGATTAATTGCACCATTTCCTCTTTCCGTTGAGGTAACCACCAATGTTCCTGAGGAAATGATAGAGCAGGCGCAGGAATTGGCTGGATTAGCTCCTAATATCAATATCAAGATAACAATACATGGTCCATGCGGTGAATTGGACAATCTACAGGTCGTTCGTGAACTGGAACAGAAACACGATATTCGCATTAATGTGACTGCGACGATGAGTGCCCAGCAGTGTCTTCTGGCTGCCTTGGCGGGAGCTACATATGTATCCTTATTTGGCGGTCGCGTCAATAACATGGGTTATAATGTGTGCGAAGAAATTCGTAAAGCCCGTCAGGTGCTGGATGCTTTTAGTTTGAAGTCGAAAATTATCATCGGTTCAACTCGCGAAGTCTTGAACATAATTGAATGGCTTGGTGCCGGGGCTCATTTTGTAACCGTGACTCCTAATTTGTTGGAAAGCATGATTGTTCATCCTTATAGTAAAGAAACTGTGCAGATGTTTCTGGCTGACGCGGCAAAGATAGAGTAAGTTTACATAAAATATTTTAAATGCAATTTGCACACGATGGTAGACGATACTGAACAATAGACAGAATCAACATATTTGAATTAACTTGTAGTCTAATTTGAACTTGAATTCACCTATTTGTAGACTATCTTTCTAATAGTTTCATAGGAAAGACAGTATTCTTCCACAAGCTCTTCTATGGATACTTTGTGAAAAAACTTGTTTCTTATTTCCTCGTTTCTCTGCAAGAAAAAGGTTCTTCCTCCAGAAGATTCACCCCATTTTTTGCGCGCTTTCCCTTTGGGAATATAAAGGGCTTCACCATCAATATATTTCTGTACTTCACGTAGCAAGTCATCAGGTAATATATCTGATGCTTTTTTATATTTCATTAGGCAATAGCCGTTTCCTAATCATTTTTCTTTATAAATTCATCTATGGAATCATATGCATCTAGGGTCACGCCATGATCTTTTGTAACAAAAACGATCTGCTTTTCCAGGATTTCAGCCTGTTTACGATAGGCTGTCATATTATCGGCATTGAACGTACCCAGTAAATCCATTTCGTCAAGTCCAAATTCTTCTCGGACAATATCAAGCTCGGACTGTAAAAAACAGCCCCACATAAAGCCCCTGATGGCATCATTTTTATCACACCAATGATACACTCTTCTCCACGTGTAGGAAAGTTCATGATACCAGTTGGCTAAATCCTTGAAGTTCTGATTATATTTACCTTTTTCGCTTTTCGCCTTTTTTGCGCTTAGATACTGCCTAGTATTATAAATCATGTCATGGCACAGTTTCTTTAATTCCTCGCTTGAACCGGCTTTGACTATCGCTTCATAAAGCCTGATAAAGTCCCCAGGAATACTTTTCATCGCTAACAAGTCCGGGATTTGACTGGTCTGCCCGTTTTTAAAATACTTCTGATTGGCATTAGCTACAGCTATCGATAGGAAATCCACAATATAACCAGAAGCCTTCCTAACCTTATAAAGGGCGTTCTCAAACATCATTGTCTGGTATATTTCCATGGCGATATTGAGTTTCTCAAGCGCTTTGTTAAGCATGTATTCTGTATTCTGCAGATTATCCCGCAACCTAGCCTGCAATTCAATAAAACGTTTTTTGTCTTCCTCATTCCTGTAATATAGGATTTTTACGTCGGCTAAACAGGTAGTATTGTATTCATCAAGTTTGGCAGTTCTTTCCATACGTTCCCATGACATAGGAAACAGATCATAGCCAATTCCATTAATGATGAAAGTTTTCGCCAGTCCGTTTGCATTTTCTGAAGCTGGGATAAAAAAACTTAAGGAAGTATCATCCATATCCTCGTCAAGTTTTAAGGTGTTATGACTTATTAACAAGCACACGTCATCTTTGTATTCTGTCTTGATCTTGTTTATAGCCCAATCGATTAATCTTTCATTTACAGTTTTCATAAATCTGCTCCATCTTTTTATTTTAAATCAACAGCTGTTTGCTTACAGTTTGAGTATAGATTGGGCTAAACAGCATTACAATGCCGAGTTTTATTCTAATAATTCTTTACCTGATACTATCCATAAGGTTTGAAAAAAAGTATATGGAAAATTAAATGAATGGTGGGGTCGATAAGTGGAGTGATACTAAATGGTGGGTGGTACTGTCCAATAGACAGAACCCTTAAACTTGGATTTAGCCTGCGAAATGATGTTTCGCCGAATCAGAAATCAAGGTCCTGAAACCCGTTGTTAATGCAGTCCCGTATTACTGCTGTTGACATATTGTTCTTCGTTAACTTGCAGCTAGAAGTACAATATATCTTCAAACATGTAGGTCAGTCGTTACGGTAGTATTCCATGCCTAGGTGAGTAATCTGCTCAGCGCCCATCAACCACCTGAGTGTGTTCTTAAGCTTTGTCTGTTGTATGAATAGGTCATGTTCTGGATACACAGTGGGTGCGTGCTGAGGACTCTTAAAATAAAATGACAGCCATTCTTGGATCCCACCCAAGCCGGCTCGCTTCGCAAGGTCCATAAAAAGAGCTAAGTCAAGCACTAATGGAGCAGCCAGAGTAGAATCTGAGCACAGGAAATCAATTTTGATCTGCATACGTCGACCCAGCCAGCCAAAGATATCTATATTGTCCCAACCTTCCTTTGCGTCTCCGCGGGGTGGGTAATAGTTGATGCGGACTTTGTGATATGCATTGGCATAAAGGTCGGGGTATAGTTCAGGCTGTAAAATATATTCCAGTGCACCAAGTTTTGACTGTTCTTTCGTCTTGAAGTTCTCAGGCTCATCAAGAACCTCACCATCTCGGTTACCCAGTATATTCGTAGAAAACCAGCCGTCCACACCAAGCATCCTGGCCTTCAACATTGGAGCTATTACGGTCTTGACGAGTGTCTGCCCTGTTTTGAAGTCTTTCCCGCAAATAGGGACATTTGTATCGCTGGCCAGTTTCACGAGGGCTGGAATATCGACAGTAAGATTCGGTGCGCCGTTAGCGAAAGGAATACCTTCCATCAGAGCCGCATACGCATAGATCATGGAGGGTGAAATTCGCGCATCGTTTTTTTTCAGACCGCTGATGAAACTCTCAAGGTTTTGGTGTACATTCGAAGCAGTAATGAATTTTTCGGTAGAAGCACACCAGATCATGACAAGCCGGTTGCATTTCTGCACGGTCTTGAAGCGGCGTATATCCTCACGGATAGCGTTGACTAGTTCAAATTTAGTTCCTGCCTTCTTTACATTAGTCCCTTTAATCCGTTTGACATACTGGTTATCGAAGACTGCCGGCATGGGTTTAATCGACTTCAGGAAGTTCGCAATAGGCTCGATATATTCACTGCGGTTTAGTACGCCGCACTTCACAGCGGCTTCGTATGCATTATCTGGAATAGGATCCCACGCTGTGAATACAAGCTGATTGAGACTTGCCAGCGGGACAAAATCTCGTATCAGCGGGGATCGCTTTTCCGGTCGCTTACCCAGTCGTATAGTTGCCATCTGGGTAATGGAGCCGAAAGGTTTTCCCGTACCACGTCGAATGTGCTCTACGCCTGCAATAAAAGTGGAACTAACCGCTCCCAGGCCTACAAGCAGAATGCCGAGCTTTCCTCTGGCTGGCTCAATTGTTATCGTTTCCTGAGAAACAAAGTCCTTGGGTTCGAGGGAAATTCCTTTTTCGCGGGCGAGTTTCAACAACGGTCTGTGCCACTGTGAAGGAATTCTTCCGGTTTTTACCCAATGCTGCACTGTGCTTTGTCGTCTTCCCAAAATATTTGCGAGTGCTGATTGACCGCCGAAGCGGTTTATAATTTGCTCTGCGCTGTTCTTCTGTATGTTCATGAGGTGTATTGTAACGAAAATATCGTTAATTGTCAAGAAGACCTCTGGCATCACTAGTTACATTTAGTTAACAGCTGACTACACAATTCATCATTTTGTGTAGTCAGCTGTGGACGGGGAGACAGAAGAAGGTCAATCTCTCCCTGAAGCACTATATATCGTCAAATGGTTGAATAGTTGCCTCGAACCTGAAATAGATCAGTCTGGTATCAATTCCGACTAGCGACGAATAATATCAATACCCTCCCAGGCATCAAGTTCCTCACGATATGGGTCAATATCTACCCGACAGGGTGCATCGAATATCATGGTAGCCCGGTTCTTGACTGTATATGTCGGCCATTTTGGAACCCCCGGATGATTCGGGTCTGCATTACGCGCAAAAGCAATCCAGGCTTCACTCATTTGTTCAGCGAGTTTGTACTTATCAGGTCGGCTGCCGGTTAAAGGCATAGCATCGATATTATCGAAAACAAACGATAGTTCCATGGCATGACTTGCCTTGAGCAGATATCCCTTGTAATCGGACTGCCAGGTAAACAGGTACATATAGACCGGGGCTTTACCGCCGGCTACTTTACGTTCTGCCAAGAGAATAGAGGAACGCCGCGCTCCTTCACTCTGGATACCGACTAACAGGTCCCAGGGCGTAGCTTCGGGTCTTGTCTTCTTGTAGACACTGATTATTTTCTCCATGTGATCACCCAGTACCGGCGTCAAACGCTGGCGCAGTTCCGGCTCTGTCAGTCTGCGACGCCGAGGGTCTCCAGACAGGTTGAGTAATGCTTCATCTCGATTGCATCCTATTATAAGCGGTACATTCGCGGCTGTTGGCGCTGCTACAGGGTCAAAGGGGTGAGTAGGTAGGTAACGACCATCTACTACCGGAGATAGACGCAGGACGCCACGACCTCCGGAAGATGCCGCCGTCATGGCATCCAGAACCTGTTGTATCGGTAATTGTTGGAGCTTGTCAATCTCATTGGCTTTGATATTTAATTGCGCCAGAATGCGTTCAGTTGTCTCCGTAGCAATTTTGGGCTCAACACCACGCAATCCAGGACCGCTTTCAATAACAGCACTGTGGAATAACCCTTTCGCCGAAGGCATCGCCAGTAGGGTACTCACCTTAGCACCGCCTCCGGACTCACCGAAAATCATCACTTTATTGGGATCGCCACCGAATGCTTCAATATTGTCCTGTATCCATTTGAGAGCCAGCACCAGATCCAGCATTCCCGCCAGACCCGATCCGGCATACTTCTCACCACCGATGTCTGCCAGATGCAGATAACCAACGACATTCAACCGGTGGTTGATGGTCACCATAACTACATTGCCACGCTTGCTGACAGCAGCGCCATTCGTGTATGTTTGTCCTCCGGTGCCTTCTGAATAACCACCACCGTGTATCCACATCATTACCGGACGTTTCCCCCCATCCTTTACAGCCGGCGTCCAGACATTCAATACTAAACAGTCTTCACTCATTGTGAAGTTTACACGCGACCCGAAGATAAGGGCATCAGCCTCAGTCTGATTCCCGACCTGCCTTCCTACCTGTGGACTGATTGGTCCAAATTCCGTAGCAGCAAGCACTCCTGTCCAAGGTTCAGGTGGTACCGGCGGCAGAAAACGACGCTTCCCACCAGTTGAGGCACCGTATGGAACGCCTTTAAACGCTAAGACACCGTTCTCCATCATTCCACTAATTTTCCCCGCGGTTGTTTCTACAATAATCTCAGCCATGACTACTCCTTCTTAATCTTTGATAACGCTTACTTCGCAGATAACGGTGTTTATTATCTACTATATACCTCACTATTTCAACTCTCTGTGTCGCTGCGAACTGGATTATCATAAGTGATAAAGTCTTAAAGTAATGACGGAACTTTCAATCGTTATGAGAAATTAGGTAGAAGGGGTCGCGGACCATCATTTTTCGTCCTATGCCATTTTTTCTATCGGAGGTGGTGTAACTCGACTCTCACTTACCTTGATTTCGATCCACTTTTAAGTCGTGAACATAACTGATATAATGCTATTTCGTGATTCATCTGTTTTGAGTGGAGAGAAGCGAATGCTCAGAATAAAAGTTAACGGGGTTGAGTTAGCTTATGAAGAATATGGCACTGGCAAAGAGACTTTTATCTTTACTCACGGCTGGCAAAATCAATCGCTTCCAGATCAATTTCCTGGTCGCGTCTTCGATTTTCATGACGTAATTTTCATGGCTTCCGTTAAGTGATTTCTTCTTCGCTGCGTCAATACAAAAATATAGTGAAGTAAGAATAACGCGCAAAAATCCTCGTGAACTCATGGCTTCCTTCCAAAAATCCATAGTAATTCCAAATTGCGTGAAATACTGCCTGCCAGCAAATTGCACAATTGCTTGTTTTAGTTTACCAATTTTACGCAATAATCTTTCCCTCAGGCTGTCTTTGTATCTTTTTTACTCAGCAGTAAGATCATTTTCAAGATTAAGTAACCTCTTGTATGATTTCAGCTCCTTTATGAGTTCTTCCAACGCTGTCACCATCTCTGATTTTCTAATAGCATTCATTCTGAAACCTCGTACTTTAACAAAGATATTCGTTATGATTCTATCCACAGCAGTAGCAGGTGTCAATAGCATCGTACATGAATAATTAGGGGAGGGCTGGCTAGTATTAATAAATGGTTATACAGAGTCTCTACGGCAATCCTGGCAAGGCTGGGGCGTGTTTTAACTAATAAGGGACTAGCACATCACTAGTCCCTTTGTTTGTGCCTATAGGAGACTTGGTTCTTCCTTTCCGAGTTCCACACAATCGGCAAATGGTGCAAAAATGAATCTCTTGACATAATCGTATACGACTGTTATACTCAAATCCCAGCAATTTAATACGCTGGAGTAATCGAATGAAAAAATTTACATTTGAATTATTAGCAACGTCAAAGAAACCCCTGATATTAGTGATTCTAGTTATCGGTATAGTCCTATCTGAAGCTTGTACTGCTCCATCTGCAATATCACCAAATGAAGCTCCAATTATAACCCAGAATTCTACAACCACACAAACGACAAAAGCATATATCTATACGGATGGGAGAATAGAAGTCAGGGGAAGTGGTGAGCCGATTGAGTTAATAAACAATCCTAACGCCCACAATCCCACCTTCGCCGAGCTAGTAGCCTTCCTTGAGAGAGACCGTACAGATGAGTATTCTTACATCTTTGGACCTCCAAAGATAGCATTTGTCTGTAGTGATTTCGCAGAGACCGTACACAACAATGCTGAGGCAGCGGGAATGAGAGCAGCTTGGGTTGGTATTGATATTGAAGGAGAAACTGAGAGGCATGCCTTAAACGCTTTTCAGACAACGGATTTGGGGCTGGTATATATTGATTGCACAGGAAGGGGTGTTTGGGATGAATCAACGAACCGTATTAATTGGGATAGACGTGCTCATGTTGAAATAGGTAAGCCATATGGACTTGCAGGTATGAATATGCCCACATCACATTTCTGGTTCTATATCTGTTCTGGGGAATCATATTTAGGGAATACGGAAGAAGAGATATATGAATGGCATCGCACACACGATATAAAAGTTCTGGGACAGAAGTGGACGCAAGAATGGTTGTTGAAATATGCGGTAGAATTGTCCAAGTGTGGTCGGGTGCTTGAACCGAAACTGGGTGATAGTCAACAGGTCTTATGGCATGATGTGACTTACTCAACAAGCCAGGAGTGGATTGTAGGCATGTTTGATTCCTGGGAGGTAACCTGGTTTCAACCTGAGCAATCGCTAGTAACAAAGGTGTTATTTGATTGTCTGAATTGGCGTGGATTTAGGGATAATGTTGACCTTCCCCCAGATGCCAAGGTTGAACAAAAGATAATAATTGTAGATGGGCTGTCCATAGGCTGGGAGATTGGTTGGATGGATTACACGAGTATTTGGCTACAACCATTTGGTAATAAAGTCGTCAAGGATATTCATATATACTGGGGAGAATGAATCCTAGGTTTGGTGAACCGATGGAGATTGACTTTAAACTGCGAATTTTCTACGAGACTAACTTCGGGTAGTTAGGCTCTACGGCAATCCTGGCAAAGCTGGGGGCGTATCGCAGAGTATAGGAGATAATACCTATGTTTAGCCCCTTTCAAATAGCAAATAGTGTGTGACCATTGCTCCGTGTCCAGTAGCTTGGTAGGTATGGAGACGCCATCCCTGCATCATGTACTCCTGAATGGTTTGGGCAATTTTATTGTGATGACCTACCTGAACACATAGATATTCCTTCATCTTTTCACCTGATCCTTTATAGTGTCTTAGAATAGAACAATTGGGATTTTATCCCCGGCAGTAGCGGATGTCAATAGCATCATGTATGAAAAATTCAGGTATTATGATGGAATTGAGTATTGCTCAGTGGTAGTTAAGCGCTTATCCAATCAGAAATTGCTTTAATCGCACTTTCACCTAAAGTCAGGTGCTCATAGGACTGTTCGTGCAGGAAATCTCTCTTATTATCATGGACAACCTGATTTCTTCTCTGGCAAATGGTTATGACGGCTTCTATATTTTTCTCATCCCATTTGCAATACTGATTAAGGATATAAGCTATTTGTCCTTGTAGCTTGCCTTCTTTAAACATCTGCTTCTCATAAATGCTTGATATTTTGTAAAACGCTCTATTGACAAGATTCTCAAATGCGATTCCCAGTTCGGTATACATTAGGTGATATTCACCACTTATATAATGCTTTCTAGCATCAACTAAGAATGTATATTGAATAGGTAAATTTACACCTTTCTCAATGAATTCTGAGAATTTTTTAAGTGTTTGTTCATCGTCTAAAAATGTTGGAATTTTCCTGTTGCTTCCACCCCAATTGCTTGAAAAACCCCTTTGACTAGATGTTTCAAGTTGCATATTCACAAAATGGTCAGATGATATTGGATTCCCCCAATATTTTCCAGAGAAATGCAAATAACAGTATTGAAATTCATTTAGAATTTCAGCGATGTGATTCCGTAGTTGGACATCATCTATGTGGGAAAATTCTGGATTTTTAACTGGCAAGTTAATTTGGACTTCACTAAATCCCTTGAATATTTCGGTGTGCCCGTGTATCCGTACAGGATTATTTGGGTCGTATTTGATACCAGTGATAATTTCAACTAGCTTCGGAATTTCATAGTGCGTAATATTTGCTTGAATGACTTCATCGTAATACGTAAAGGTAAAACTACCTGCTGGTTGTGCAATGTACGGTAGAATAAATCTACAAGTAACATTATCACCCATTAAAATCCTCACATTGTTGTATCAGTAAAATTCTACTCTTTTATGTGCTTTTTTATAGTTGTCATGTATGCACTAGTAATATTTCCTACATAAACTTTCTTCTTTTAAATGCTGTGATATCACTACTTGATAGGTCAAACCATTCGCCCTGTTTTCTTTTGTCATTGAATCTAATATGCCAATAATTCTCTATTCCAATCGGGTCATCGGTTCTAATCTTATGCAATATTGTTAAGTCCTCTGGAAGTTTAATGCCAATTTCATAATTACGTCTTTCAACATTCTTACTATTACCTATTTTATAAAAACGCCCAGACTTCATTAGATATACATAGCCAAACTCAATGTCCGATTCTTCCGTATAATGCTCTGATTTTTCTTCCGATGCACTAGCAATGGCCACATTACAAATACCAACTATATCTGAATATTCAGGTTTATCTGTACAATAGGTGAGTAGTCTACTGGATAGTTTAATTTTATTAGCACCTAGTCGCTTTTGTATTGTAGTGTGAGCTGGAAAACCTTTACTATTGTGAGCCTGCAGCCTAAGGTCTGCAGCAGCAGGTATTCTTCCTATTTCTCTTATAAATGAGATTATCTGTTTTATCAGTACCTCTTCATCATAAGCAGATTGTCTCTTGTTTGGTGTGTATCCAGCTTCAGTAATTGCGTCGTTCCATCTAGCCCAATGTTTCCCTAACCAATCGCCAATTTTAATACCTGTTACACCTGCAAATCTATCTTGACCCAAAGGAATACCACCATTCTCTTTGGCTGTTCGGTCAATTTCTTTAAGTATGAATTCTTTGTCCATTGTTTTTAATTACACAAATACGGTTTTCAACAATTATAAATGAACGCTAAACTATGTTCAAGACTACCATATGAATAATAACATCAATACAGATATGAGGTACGCTAGCGTAATCCTTGTGTTCCGAGAAAAATTGCTACTTTCGCCTATCCAGAACATAAGTACATAGTGATACATACCTAATTTTGTATTCTGGCAAGTTCTAGGTAGGCTCTGGCAGGATAATTGTTATTATTGTTCCAATAATCTAATGGCATCTTCAAGATGTTTAGCAATAACGCCGTCATAGACTTGAGTTGTATTTAATGGACTGTGCCCCATAACCTATCTGGCGACAAAATTCCATTGTTAGTTAATAACCCTCGTGCTATCTTATTCTGGCAACCTCTCTGTTCGGTGATTTGTCCCTGTCGGCGGGGCTTTATGGTCGCTTTGATCTCACTGTAAAAATCGGATTATGGTACAGAACGAAATACACGGTTTTGGTAGTCGTAAAACTAAGCGGAAACGTGGTGGGCAAAAGGGCAATCAGAATGCGCGTAAACATGGCTTTTATTCCTCTACCCTCAGCCCCGCGGAAATCTGCGAATTCTGGAACACCCTTAACCTGGAAGGCATCGAACCAGAAATAGCTGTTCTCCGTATCAAGTTACGCTCTTTGCTACAGCACGATCCCGGTAATCACCGTGTGCTCGGAGAAGCTTCTAAGCTGTTATCAAAATTGTTTGGTGCGAAATATAGACTGGAACGAAAAGAAACCCACCAATTGAAAACGGCTATCATCAGCATTCTTGAGCAACGCCCCGTTCCCGTACCATCTCAGCCTGCCAAGCCATCAAAATAAATGATTCTCCTTGCTTTTGGTTGTCGGTGTCTCTAAGCAATGAATCTGGATGTGTCAGAGTAGGAACTCCAGAAGCTTGTCCTGAGCATAGCCGAAGGAACTAGGGCATTCGCCCTTCCTCTAGAGATTATTCCCCGCCCTCACAGGGCGGGGATAAAGGGGTGGGTCGGTGTGTAAGAAAAAAACAGTAATAAAAAATCATACTTTCAAACAAATGCAAGTAATATTAAATAAATAAATAATTTATACAAAACGAATCGAGCATAATTTAACAATTGAATTCGGTCCCGTCATCTTCCCCACGCCCAAAATCGACAATAGAATCCAAAAAATCCGCGCCTTTTTCCAAAACGACTCCGCAGAGCCTGTCCTGAGTGTAACCGAAGGAAGCGCAGCGACGAAGGATCCGTCTCCGCAGAGCCTGTACTGACCTGTACCGAGTGTAATCGAGGTAGCGCCAGTCGAACGTATCGTCCTGACTTGTCCTGAGTATGATCGAAGGAGTCCTTCTTAAAAGGACGAATGGATCTGGTTGGGGGTAATATGAGAATTTGTCCCTCCAGCCTCCATCAGCCGTGTCATTCCAGACCGTGATCTGGAATCCAGCCACCATCATCCCCCTCTTTCCTTTTTGTGTCATACCCCCTTCTGTCATTCTGAAGAGCCTGTCCTGAGTGTAACCGAAGGAGTCCTTCTTAAAAGGACGAATGGACCTCATCCGTAGAGCCTGTACTGACCTGTACCGAGTGTAATCGAGGTAGCGCCAGTCGAATGTATCGTTGCGAGGAGTCTTAATGGAGCCTGTCCCGTACCCCCCAGACTCCTGTCATCCTGGAGAAGTCCCGATGTAATCGGGACGACGAAGGATCTGGAGGAGAGGGGATAAGAGAGAGTGTCATTCCAGACCGTGATCTGGAATCCAGCCACCATCATCCCCCTCTTTCCTTTTTGTGTCATACCCCCTTCCGTCATTCTGAAGAGCCTGTACTGAGCGAAGTCGAACGTATCGTCCTGAGTGAGCCCTTAAGCAAGCGAATCTTGTCCCGTACCTGATACAGGAGTACCTCGCCAACCTCACCTTCAGGCCTTGTTACTTGATTATTGAGAATTGGTTATTGTTTGTTATTTGGACTTTGGAATTTGTTTCGGATTTAGTGTTTCGAAATTCGAATTTGGGTTGTAGAGTGGTGGGGATGGGTCAATGGTGGGCGATACTGGGCTCGAACCAGTGGCCTCTGCGATGTCAACGCAGTGCTCTAACCAACTGAGCTAACCGCCCATATATACGGTGAGGTATATAAAATGCTACCAGATGGCACGGTATCAGTCAAGAAAAACCGCGTGTGTCCTCATTGATGGGATAGACTTTTTTCTTTACCTTCTGTAATTCGCCGCTCAATCCAACTGACTACAAAGAGCAAGACAATACTCACTCCCAGCGCACCCAGGTCGAGGTATTTGATTTTCATCAACTGGCTGATGAGACCTAGAGACCCGCCTCCGATTAGTGCGACCAGTGCCGCCAGAGGTGTTACCTTGAGCTTCTCACGGTAAAAACCTGCGATGACTAAGGGTATTACTCCGGCCGTAAAGATGGTGTAGGCATAGAGTAGTGAACTGATGATTCCTTTGAGATACAGGGCTACGATTAGGGACAGTGTTCCCATGACTGCCAAACTGAGACGCGAAATCATCAGAATCTGTTTTTCATTGAGCGAAGGTTTAAGCTTATGGATAATGTCTTCGGTGATAATAGTACTTGCGCTGAGCAGGAGACTGGGGGACATTACGGCGCATAATAAGGCTGCCAGGACAAGCCCGGAGAGTACCGGCGGCATAATTTCTTTCACTATCGTCGGGAAGGCTTGTTCGGCGGCAATATCGGGGAAAAGCACAAAGGCGCTCATACCGATGAGGACAACGCCGAATGTTAGCGGTAGCAGCAGCCCGGCCGCCCAAAAAGCAGAACGTTGTGCCGTGCCTTCATCTCGCGCCGATAAGATGCGTGAATAAACATCGGGACCGACCACGTAAGTTAATCCGACAAGTAAAAGTAGCTTGACCAGATCATACACACCGAAGTTTTCACTGATAGGGAAGGCTAGATAGTCCGATGGTATTTGCGATAGTAAAGCGCCTATTCCGCCCAGCTTGGCAAGAATGAAGATCAGTCCACCTCCGATACCGACGGTGATGATTATCCCTTGATAGAGGTCTGTTCTGATTGCCGCCCACTGTCCGCCGATTATTGTAAAGATAACGAAAGCCGCCGTCGAAATTATCATCCACAATTCGGGACTGCCGATGCCTAAGACTGCCATGATTTTGCCGGCAGCGACAATCTGCCCTCCTATTACCCCCAACCATGCTATCGGAATTAGTACCGCGACTGACAGTCCTACCCAGCGGTTGTATTGCTTCGTTGCAAGCTCAGGCAAAGTGTATAGTCCTGTTTCCCTCACTTTCCTCGCAAAGAAAGTACCAAGTATGACCAGCCCGATGCTACCTGGTAATAACCACCACATGCCGGTCAGACCGCGGCTGTATCCCAGTCCTGCCATCCCGATGGTTGCCGACGCCCCCACAATAGTCGCAAATAACGACCCGGCAATGTATAGAGTAGAGCCTTTTCGTCCCATTACAAAAAAGTTTTTCACATCAGTAGCATTTTTACGTGTTAAAATACCGATAAGAATCATCGCTGTTAAGAAGATCAGAATTATTATTAGCTGAAGCATGTAATCAGTCCCTTTCTTGATTCACTGCCAGGGGAGTAGGAAAACGTTTTCCTCTTTAACAAGCTAAACTTTCAGAGTATACTCTAATAAATTATCAGATTACAGTATTATTCCATGATTAGCAATGAAAAGGAGATAAATAGATGCCTGGTAAAGCACAATCTGCTAGGGAAAATGTGCTCCGACTTGTTAAAGAGCATAATATTAAGCAGATAAGCCTATGGTTTACGGATATCGTTGGTTTTCTAAAGAGTATCGACATCGCGCCGCGTGAACTAGAGAGTGCCCTGTGTGATGGTTTCGGTTTCGATGGTTCGTCGGTCGAGGGTTTTGCCCGCATCGATGAGAGTGATATGATAGCTATGCCTGATCCTATCACATTCCAGATACTCCCCTGGAGTCCGCCGTCAACCCCGGTGGGGAGGTTGATTTGCGATATTCGCAAACCAGGAGGAGAGCCTTTCGAGGGTGACCCACGGTATGTTCTGAAGCGTAATCTCCAGAATGCTACTAAACTGGGCTATACCTTCAATGTCGGTCCGGAACTGGAATACTTCTATTTAAAGAGTAATGTCAGCACTGAAACGATTGACGAAGGTGGTTATTTCGATCTCACCCCACCCGACATTGCCAGTGATCTCCGACTTGAGACGATTCTCATATTGGAGCAGATGGGTATTAAGGTACAGTCAAGCCATCATGAGGTTGCCATAAGTCAGCATGAAATCGATCTGCAGTATACCGATGCCCTTACAATGGCGGATAACATCATCACAGCCCGCTTGGTTGTTAAAGAGATTGCTCAGCGGCATGGTTTATACGCTACCTTTATGCCTAAGCCTATTTTCGGTGTTGCTGGAAGTGGCATGCATACCCATCAATCGCTCTTCAAGAATGGGCGAAATGTTTTCTTCGATAAATCCGACCCCTACTATCTTTCAAAAATTGCTCGCCATTATACAGCTGGTCTGCTCAAATATGCCCCGGAAATCTGCTCGGTGGTCAGTCAGTGGGTGAACTCCTACAAGCGACTCGTCCCCGGCTATGAGGCACCGGTTTATGTCTCTTGGGCACGGAGGAATCGGTCGGACATGATTCGTATCCCGATGTACCAGCCGGGTAGAGAGAATGCTACCAGAATCGAGTTCCGTGTACCAGATCCAGCCTGTAATCCATACCTTACCTTCAGTGTCATTTTAGCAGCAGGACTCGATGGTATCGAAAAGAAGTCGGTATTAGTCGATCCTACTGAGGAAAACGTCTACGAAATGAGTCCGGAAGAACGTCAGAAGCGGGGTATCGGAAGTTTGCCAGGCAATCTGTTCGAAGCTGTGAGCTTAACAGAGAACAGTCAATTGGTACAGGAAGCCCTTGGTGAACATGTATTCAAGAGCTTTGTACGGAACAAGAAAATTGAATGGGAAAATTATCGGATGCAGGTTTCTGCCTACGAGGTAAAACGGTACCTGCCGATTCTCTAATTGGCGAGGCTAGCGGGTGGGTTTCTCCGTGCCGATGAGGGCAATCTCCATGCCTTTGCCACAGTGAGGACAGGTTACACTAAGAATGAGCGGTCGGCTCATCACCCGCTCCGCTACCGCCGTAACCATAGAGTCGATATTATCGAGTCGGCGGTCGAGCGCGTCTAGTCGGTCCTCAAGTTTTTGCACGGCATTGCTGTCACTGCGGTCATCATCTGATTTTTCAGGTCGCCTTCTCAGTACCAAGTGAGCCTCCCCTGCGGATATTGTCCTCATTATAGGATAAGGGGAGAGGTGTGTCAAAACGCTCGCAGGTAGCTTTTCACAAGCGGGATTAGTTCTTCAGGTACTAATCTATGATATTCGTTAAACGAATCCAAGCTTCGCCAACTTGCTTTAAGGGTCTCAATTTCTTCGTGCACAACCAATTCTTTTTTTCGGTATACATTTTTGTCAACAAAATGTGCATCGTAAACAAAAACAATCTCATGACCGGGTTTTCCTTCCCACTCAAACAGGTTTTCAATTATCGAGAGCAGGTGCAAATCGGTTATTTCCTGTCCCAATTCCTCGCGTATTTCGCGTTTGATTGATACCTCTGTCGTTTCTCCAAACTCCACCTCACCACCCAACGGACGATAGTATGGCATGCTCTTCACAGTATCAAATGCTTGAAAAACGAGGATGCAGTTGTCATGCGTGAAAAGGCAGATAGCAATGACGCGTATCTTTGTCGGTTTCATGTTATTGCTTTATACTCTCCCGAACTCCTTTTCGAGTTGCCGGATGCTCAGATGGATAAGGGTCGGGCGCCCGTGCGGGCAGTTGTAGGGATTCTCCGTCTGTTCTAATTGCCTGATTAACGAACGTATCTCTTCGTCGGTCAACGGCTGTCCTGCTCTGACCGCGCCATGACAGGCAAGTGTTTTAATGATGGCTTCGCTGCGTTCCTTGTCGCGCCCGGTGGGATCGTCTAGAAATTCGCGCACCGCTGTCAGCCAATCGCCACGATTCAACACTCCAGGCACTGTCCGTACCAGATAGCTCCTCTCCCCGAATGGCTCGATGGTGAAACCATATTCCTGCAAATCCCGATAGCATTCCTGTAACGCGGCGTCTTGTCTCGGAGTTACCTCCAACGTTGCTGGCTCGAGTAATCCTTGTACTTCAATGTCTTTACTGGCTTTCTGTGCTTTTATCTTTTCGTAGAGGATACGCTCATGTGCTGCATGTTGGTCGATGATATAGATGCCATCGGGTCCTTCCGTGATAATGTAGTTGGTGCCCACCTGTCCCACCACGCGCAGAGCGGGGAGTATGGCCGGTATCAGGCTAGCAGGTTGGGATAAGAGCTCACCAGTAGTTGTCTCATTTTCCTGTCGCGGTCGTGTTGTGAATAGAGATGCGAGATTCGAAGTTGGTCGTGTCCCCTGATAATTACGTCCCACCTCTTCGATCTTCGGGATGACTGCCAGATTAACCAGTGAGGCACGCACCGCTCTCTGGACGGCGTTGAATACTGTCCTCTCATCCTGGAACTTCACCTCGAACTTGGTGGGGTGCACATTCACATCTAGGAGCGACGGTGCAATGGAGATGTTTATCACCGCGAGTGGGTGTCGATTTTGCATCAATAATCCCTGGTAAGCTTCCTCTAAGGCAAAGGTGAGTGAGCGACTGCTTATTGCCCTTCGGTTCACAAAAAAGCTGATAGCGTCCCGCCCTGCCCGACTCACTATCGGCGAACTGACCATACCTGTTACGGTGATGTCAGGGTGCTTGTCCGATTGCCAGGCATTTTCAGGCAGGGTGATTTCAACCATCTTTTGTGCGGTGTCAACTCCGTATATGGCGATGATGCTGTCGAGTAACTTCCCTGAACCCGGCGTCTGAAGGACATTGCGACCATCCATCAACAATGTGAATTTAACCTCAGGGAAAGCCAGTGCGTATTGGCTAACTATTTGCGCGATGTGGCTGTTTTCTGTTGCGGTCGATTTCAGGAATTTCAGTCGTGCTGGTACATTACGGAACAAATTTCTTGTGGTAATAGTAGTACCACGAGGATGCGCCTGTCCCGTGTGTACTGTCACCGTTCCATTCTTTAGCTGGATGAAGTCGCCGTTTGTCGCGCCTGCCACTGCAGTCACCATTTCAACTTCCGCCACAGCCGTAATACTGGGTAAAGCTTCACCGCGGAAACCAAGTGTGTCCAGTGACTCCAGATCATCGATATGCACCAGCTTACTCGTGGCGTGGCGACCGAATGCCAGTTCCACTTCGCTGGATGGAATACCGGCGCCGTCGTCAATGACCCGGGTGAAGCTGACGCCGCCTTGTCGTGTCTCCACCGTTATTTGAGTCGCGGCGGCATCGAGCGCGTTTTCCACCAGCTCCTTGACCACCGAGGCAGGTCTTTCGATGACTTCACCGGCGGCAATCCGGGCGATTGTTCTTTCGTCGAGGATTTTTATGGGCATGGTTCTATTTCTTTATAATGCCTTTTTGCTTCCACCGTTTCATCGCGGGGGCTACATAGTCATCTAAAAGTCCCTTAAAGGTGATGACATTACTGAACTTCTTATAAGCTGGAATCTGGGCAATAATGGGAGAAGGGACTACCAAAGATATCCGGTTATCAGCCATCTCTTGCATTAGATTTTGTGATGGCTTCGTGTCAACGGTCATAAGGAAGTAGTGGGGGCTCTTTTTCCCTTCTGTTATTACTTCCCTCCAGCGTTCACGTAAAGTGCGTTTGGCAGTAATCAAAATGCATTCTCCGGGATTTTTATGATACAGCTCAGCTTTGGGAAGGATAAAATCCGGTTTGCCGTCAATAATTTTTTGGCTATCGTGAGGGTAATTCAGAGTGGTCAGTATATGGTCTATATGGTATTGAAAAGACCCCCCAGCGCGAGATTTTCTCGATTGCGATATGGACAAGAAAAAGTCACGCAAATCGTCAAAGCGCTCTCTTACTAATATCTCTATTTCTTTCTCTGTCAATTTAGCGTTATTTGGAATTTTGCCTTTAAAAAGAAGCCATAACGGGTCAATATGAGCTCGCTTTTCTTCTACCTTGTACAATTCATATTCCGTAGTTACAAGATTGTAGAGTATTTCATCGCAATGTACACTTAGATATTTGGGCTCAAAAGGGTTAATATGCTTTTCTTTTTTATATAGTGAAGTGACGGCTTGTTGTGCTTTGGTGGCCAGTTCTATCCCTTTCAGCATCTCCAATTTTCCGCTTACAGAAGCACTGACTTTCTTTGCCATCGTTCTCCTCGTAGAAACCGCATTAGATTTTTTGCAGGATGACTATATATTCCTTGTGCATAGTATCCTCAAGTAATCCTTTCACGTTCGTAGGACTGTTTCTTAGTGGCATTGTCTTATTCGGGATATTTCTAACTATTATCTCCTCCGGATTGAAGCCTAAATCACGGGCAATCTCGCAAATAATAACATCCGTCTGAAGTTGCATTCCCTTTACCCGTCTGTTTCCAATTACAATGCATGCATGGGAATTGTGCTTAAGATAGTGTCCCATTGTTTTTAGGGATCTACCGAGGTCAATATAAAAAGCTTTTATTTGTTGTGCACGTCGGAAATCTTGTTTGGCTATATAGTCCAAAGTCACATCAAGTGTTGGAGAATTCAAAGTGGTATCTTCAAAGCGGTATGGTTTCCCACCCAAGAGTTCGTCGTCAAGTCCGCGTGCTCTGTCTTCGGCTAATCCAAGCCATTGCAGAGAAAGACGCGAAAACTGCCCGTATGCTACAGTAGTGCGGCTATCGCCGTATGGAGGAGACGTAATGACCATATCTACAGACTCCGCCGGTATTTCTGCAATTGGTATCGTCGAGTCAGCATCGATTATCCTACACCAGTAGTTTTTAGAGCACGCATCGTAAAAATCCTTCATCCCTTCAATATTGTTCAAAGCTTTGCTTATAAACAGTTTCAATGGCTCAGGGTTGTGTTTTTCTAGCTTTTCTTTCGAATATCGGAACAGCTTGAATTCGCCGATTCTGGAATTTGATACTAATCTGACTATTTCACTGAAAGTGACTAGAAAGAATTGCCTACTTTCTTTCCGTTCCAGCGCGAGAATAGCTGCCTTTAGACGGGCGAGTTCGTTTATTATGTTGTCTTTAAACCAAAAGTGCAGGTTGAAGAAGTCCGGTTGCGAAACTTGCGTTCCATCCATTTTGGAGATTTGGTAAAGGATATTCACAAAATCGTCATGGAGAACTTTCGGATTTATCAGTGTAGTCTTAACGTGTGCCACCAGCGTGGCTAGTGGATTCAGGTCTATTCCCCATGAATAACGTTTCGCAATTCTGGCTTCCACCAATACGCTACCTGAACCACAGAAAGGGTCCAGAACCACGTCGCCTTCGCTGCTGTAATTGTCAATTAGACGACGCGCAACTTGTGGAATCATCATAGCTGGGTATGAATGAATTCCGTGGGTAAACGTTTTAGTGTCTTCATACCGGAAATCCCATGTAATATCTTCCGTGCGAAGCCCATAAAAATACGCATTGTCTTGAATTTTCGCGTCAGTCTCTGCCATTTTCATCCTCAGGTGGTTGAGCCTTGAAGCTCAACGACTGTCTCCCATAGCGTATCTAGCTCAGACGTGAACCGGTAATAGTTCCGAAATTTCCCTACCCTGTCCGTAGGTCTTGTCGTGGCAATTCGGTCTTCAATGATTTCCACGTTCCTTGGGTCGATTTCCATACCAGTCGATTTCCTCCCCAACTGCGATGCGATAACTTGCGTGGCGCCGGCATCGAGGGCGTTCTCCACCAGTTCCTTGACCACCGAGGCGGGTCTTTCGATGACTTCCCCGGCGGCAATCCGGGCAACCGTTCTCTCGTCAAGGACTTTTATAGGCATTTTAGTCTCGCGGTTATTATTTAAAACCATAGATTACTCGCCAATGTGTTCCACATCGTCTATGGTAGTCTGGGTATCTCTGGCTACAGGTCTCAAGTTGGTGGGATTACCCGCCACTTTGTTTCGGGCTTCATCTGCATTCTGAGCTTTGATTTCGTAATGCTTGACTGTGGTGGTGGTTGTAATGACTAAATAACGTTCCATTTCGTATCCCTTCACCTAAAGTTGTACGGTCGCCTCTCCCGTTGGAGTTATTGTAGGCTAAAAGCTCGAAAATGTCCATCCACTGAACTATACACGATACCGTGTAATTTGTCAACGGTTTTTCAGGATATTTTTTCGAGTCGTGCGAAACTGAGCATAAGTCGTTTAAGCCCAACGCTGTCGAAAGCGACCGTGACCTCATAATCGCCCTTCATCTTTTTGTAGCTCACCACTATACCTTCTCCGAACTGGGCATGTAGAACGCGATCGCCGTCCTTCAAGTCGGTGGTTGGTTCTGCTGTTGTCGTTTCCAGCCTATTCGGTCGCATCCGGTTCCAGGAGTATAACGACTCGGTGGCTTGACTGCTATCCTCCGACCAGTCGGGCGTGGTGGTGAGATGTTTGGGGATATCATCAAGGAAGCGTGACCGTGGATTGACGGTGCTTGTGCCCATAAAGGAACGTCGAAAAGCGTGCACTAAATAGACCCGTCGTTTTGCACGTGTGATGCCTACATAGGCGAGTCGACGCTCCTCTTCCATCTGCGCAGGGTCGTCGAACGACCTAATATGCGGTAGGAGTTTCTCTTCCATGCCGACAATAATCACGACCGAGAACTCGAGACCTTTCGCCTGGTGTAAGGTAATTAAGGTAACGCGGTCGATTCCTTCCTCCATGCTATCAACATCTGAGACCAGCGCCACACCCTCGAGGAATGCCGTCAGCGCTTCAGATGGTGGCAGATCGCGGTATTGCTCGGCGACGGTGCGCAATTCCATCACGTTTTCCCATCGTTCCGTACCGTCAGGGTCATGCACAAGATATTGTTTATATCCAGAGCTTTCCACAACGTAATCGAATAACTCCGCAAGATTCTTTTCTCGACTCCGCGCTATACAGTCGTTGAGCATTCGTACAAAACGACCAAGCATATCCGATGAACGTGTGTCGAAGGGATGTTCAATAGTGTTACCCTTTTTCTTGGCTTCGATAATCATTTCGAGGGCATCAAAGGTTGATACACCCAGCGATTCTGCCCAGGTTGCCAGCTTATTTAAAGTCTGCGGTCCAATACCACGACCGGGCACATTGATAATGCGCTGCAGGCTGACGCTATCCTGTGGATTCTGGAGGAGTCGGAAATAGGCAATAACATCTTTGACCTCACGTCGCTCGTAGAACCGCGTCCCAGCAACCAGTCGATAGGGCATTCCGTAGCGGATAAAGGCTTCTTCCAGCACGCGTGATTGGGCATTAGTACGGTACATCACAGCGATATCGCCCGGTTTGAAATCGCCACGACTGACCAATCGTTCTACCTCTCTTACCACGAACTGAGCTTCTTCCTGCTCCGTGAAAGCCTCGACGATGGCAATCCGCTCGCCCTTGTCGTTGTCTGTCCACAGCTTCACTGGTTTACGTTGCAGATTGGCAGAAATAACATGCGAAGCCGTCTCTAGGATGGTCTTAGTCGACCGATAGTTCTGTTCTAGGAAAATGACCTTAGCGTCGGGGAAATCCTTCTCAAAGCTGAGGATGTTGCGTAAATCGGCTGACCGCCATGAGTAAATCGATTGGTCGGGATCGCCGACTACGCAGATATTACGATATTTGCCGCTGATTTGCTTGACCAGTTCATATTGCACCAGGTTCGTATCTTGAAATTCGTCGACCATCACGTGAACGTAGCGCTCCTGATAGCGTTTGAGCACCTCAGGATGTTTGGTAAAAAGTTCGACCACTTTAAGAAGCAGGTCGTCGAAGTCGAGTGCTTTGCTCGCGGTGAGCAATTGCTGGTAGTGTTCGTAGATGCGCCCGACAATCTCTTCGAAATAACTGCGATTGTGTTTCTGGTACTCGGTCGGGGACATCATCTGGCTCTTAGCATGGGAAATGGCACTGGCAATTGCCGAAGGATTGTACTGCTTGGGATCAAGGCGCAATTCCTCAAAGCTGCGTTTAATAAGAGCCAACTGGTCATCGTTATCATAAATTACATACTTGGGGTCGATGCCTATCGCTTTGCCGTCGATTCTCAATATCTTGGCGCAGATGGCGTGAAATGTGCCGCTTATGATTCGCCGATCACCATATGGCTGCCAACCAAGAAGAGGCGTCGCTGGATCCTTTTCAGATCTTCCGTATAACCTATTCTCCATCTCTCTCGCCGCTTTGTTGGAGAAGGTGACTGCCATGATGCGTCGCGGATTGACCTTGCAGACGCGGATGAGATAGGCGACCCGGTGCGTAATGACACGTGTTTTGCCACTGCCCGGTCCTGCCAGAATGAGCACGGGACCATCGATGGCTTCGACGGCTTGACGCTGAGCGGGATTGAGTTCGGAAAGCATATCATCCATTTTACCAGTTCAATTATACCATTTATGTTGTCCGATTTAAGGAAACAAATACATTGATTTGATACTGCGGGAAAGGGTATAATATGCAAATATGCGCATATTGTCTTATTAAGGGAGATGTTTTTATGCAAGAGTTGATAAAAACGTTTAAAGCGCTTTCCGATGAGACGCGACTCCGCATCCTGAATATTATAGTGCAGAAGGAGTGTTGTGTCTGTGAGGTGATGCAAGCACTGAATATTTCGCAGTCAAGGGCATCACGTAACCTGAGAATATTGGAGGATGCCGGATTTCTGAAATCGCAGAGGGAGGGGGCATGGGTGCACTATACGTTGAGTGATGAGCCTTCCAGTAATTTTGCGATAGGAGTGGCGAGGATGACGGCAGAACTATCAGCCAGAAATGTTTTACTCAGAACAGACAAGGCGCGATTAAAGAGAGCGATAAAAATGGGCACTAGCGACAGTAAATCCGCGATGAAGAGGCGAAAGTGAGTTGTAATTATGCTTGAAATAAGAAAAACCGCCATATCTCTTGATAAACGAGATTCACTACAATAAACACAGAACCATCAATGCTTCGACACCATGACACTTGGGCTGAATTGAATTAAATAAGGGTAACTTTTCCCAAGTTCAATTATTCTATGGGTAGTTAATTATGTGCCTTGACAATCCGGTGTAATTTATTTAATATATGCTTATATGCAGGAATATGCATATAGTTGGTGAGGTGGAATATGAGAGAGACCGTAAAAGCTTTTAAAGTTTTATCTGACGAGACCAAGATACGCATTCTCAATATACTCCTCGAACGTGAGTGCTGCGTCTGCGAGGTCATGCAAGCGCTAGAAATATCTCAGTCAAAAGCATCACGTGGTCTCACCGCTCTTCATGATGCTGGTTTTTTGAAACTAAAGAAAGACGGACTCTGGTCTTTATACTCGATTGATAGCGATGGTATGGCAGATTACGTATCTGAATTAGTAGTCGCGGTGAGGAAATCGTTGGCGAATAATAAGACAGCGGCGATGGATAAGGTACGGCTCAAGAAAGCCGAGCGCGTCGGCGCTCGATGTATAAGAGATTCTAATAAAGTAGCAGTTTCCTGAACGATACCGACTTAGAGAAAGTAGTGAAAGCGTGGAAATAATCATTGATATCCTTCAGGCTGGTTGGAACGGACTGCTGGAGTACTTATCGGCTCATGTTATTACCTGTCTGGTACCGGCTCTATTTATTGCAGGTGCAATCGCGGCGTTCGTTTCGCAAGCAGCTATCCTGAAGTACTTCGGACCACAGGCGAAGAAAGTATTGTCATACAGCGTGGCTTCTATCTCCGGCACGGTGCTGGCTGTGTGTTCGTGCACGGTGTTGCCATTATTCGCTGGCATCTATAAGAAGGGCGCAGGCTTAGGACCGGCGATTGCCTTTCTATTCTCAGGTCCGGCTATCAATGTTTTGGCGATTGTTTATTCAGCCAAGCTACTCGGTTACGATATCGGGATAGCCCGTGCCATTGGTGCCATCTTATTCTCGGTGGTAGTTGGTTTGCTGATGGCTTTTATCTATCGCAAGGAAAAGTCCCAAACCGATGCAGAGGCTTTCGCCTTACTCACCGCTGACCCAGCGGGTAAAAGCATCTGGCAACAAGTTCTTTTCGTGGGCACTCTGATAGGTATCCTGATTTTTGCCGCATCCAAGAACTGGATAGTAATGGGCATATTCTTGGTTGTTCTTGCTATCATCCTTTGGCGGTGGTTCAAGAAAGGCGAAATCGTGCTGTGGTTAAAAGAGACATTACATTTCACACGTCTCGTCATACCGTGGCTTCTGTTAGGAGTTTTTATTGCGGGTATTCTAAAATATTTAATCCCTCAATCTTTCATCGTTCAATATGTCGGTAGCAATAATCTATTTTCAAATTTCCTCGCTTCACTTTTTGGCGCATTGATGTATTTTGCTACCCTGACCGAAGTACCCATTATTAAAGCGTTCCTTGAGTTGGGTATGAATAAAGGACCGGCGCTGGCATTGCTTCTGGCGGGACCTTCACTATCTTTGCCTGCCATGTTTACGTTGACCAGCATCATGGGTTTTAAAAAGATGCTTACCTATGTCGGACTGGTGGTTATCATGGCTACGATTACCGGTTATATCTTCGGACTATTGGTCTAATAATAAATTAAGGGGAGGTAGACAATGATAATAAAAGTTCTGGGTATGGGCTGAGCCAAGTGCGACCAGATTGAGAAAACTACCCGTGAGGTAGTCAGGGAACTCGCAATCGATGCAACAATTGAACATATCAGGGATATTAACAAGATAATGAAATACCCCATACTAACTACACCCGGACTGGTAATAAACGAAAAGCTGGTATCATCAGGTCGCGTTCCGACAAAGGGAGAAATCACCACATTTATAACTACGGCTTTATCTAAGGAATCTTAGGGGAGGTAACCGCTTTGTAATAGGCGGAAATTATGAGCACCAGACTGCATATCTCTCAAATATTATCCTATTATACCGACAACCAGAAGTCCGTTGATGTTAAAGGTAGCACGATTAGTGAATGCCTTGATTGCCTGGTCAAAGAGTGTCCCAGGTTAATGAACATCATACAAAGCTCGGATGGCAGTGTAGCTGGTTATATCGCCGTATACATCAATAAGGATTGTGATACTCCCGAGCGTTTAGATAAACCAGTGAAAGATGGTGATGAATACTTTGTTGAATATCAACCCGGTTGATGAGGGCAAGGTTATGGCTAGTTTAGCCAAAGGAAACCGAAATTAATCAAACATGATAAAAAAAGGAGGTTATGGCATGACGGAAGAATGTACGTGTAAAGCCGAAGATATTATTTTCCTACCTTGTTCCGGCGGTTCCAACTGTGGGCAGATTGCAAACCGGGCAGCAGTAAGTCTCGATATTGAGAAAGTGGGGCACATCTATTGCCTTGTAGGTATCGCTGCTCACATCGATAGTATGGTGGATTCTGCCAGGGGTGCTAAAAGGATTGTGGCTCTGGATGGATGCCAAGAAGCCTGTGCCAAGATGGCAATTGAACACGCCGGGTTAAAGGTAACAGATTGGATTTGCGTTACTAATGAGGGAATCAGTAAGAATCATGAGTTCATGATGGATTTAGAGGAGATTGACCTTATTGAACGGCGTGTAAAAGAATTACTGGCAAGGTCAATAGCATAGGCACGTAAACCGCTTATTATCAATGTATTCCTAGGGGTGAATATGATAAGGAAAAATTGGGCCTTCTTACTCCTGCTGGTGCTAAATTTACTTTTAGTGGGGGGGTGTTCTCCCAAACAAACTGTCTCTACTACTTCTTCAGCGCTCAGCCCGCTTGAAAAAGCCTTATCAAGCGGAACCCCAACCCTGGCTGAATTTGGACGGGGGACATGTATACCCTGCAAAGCAATGAAACCCATATTAGATGAATTAGCTTCATCATATAAAGATAAATTAAATGTCGTGATTGTCAGTGTGGATGATTACCAGAGTCTTACTTACCGCTATGGGATTATGGCGATACCTACCCAGATATTTTTTGATAGTAGTGGGATAGAAACATCCCGGCACATTGGTTTCTACCCCAAAGACGAGATAATCACTCAACTAAAGAAAATGGGGATTGAGTAAGTGGATGGTTTAGTCAACGCAATTGGAGATGTCATCCAGAATCAAGGTTGGATCGCATTCCCTGCCTGCTTTTTGGGTGGGGTAATCTCCAGTGCTAGTCCTTGCGTTCTGGCGATGATACCATTAATTATCGGTTTTGTGGGGGGTTACGCTGAAGGCTCGCAGAAAAAAGCCATCCAGTATTCGCTGATGTTTACACTTGGACTAACCATAACCTTTACTGTCCTGGGAGTAATCGCCGGTGCCCTAGGCAGGCTCTTTGGCGATGTTGGCGGATTCTGGTACTATATACTGCCACCAATCGTTATCCTGCTGGGATTATACCTACTGTTTTCTGACAAATTGAACTTAAATATCGGTCTATCGCAACGATTTCTACCCAAGAAAAAAGCCCTGCTGGGTGCTTTTTTGATTGGTCTTTTCTTTGGAATACTAGCTTCTCCTTGCGCTACCCCGGTGCTGGGAGTGATATTGACTTTTGCCGCTACTAAGAAACAGATTGTCTATAGTGGGGGTTTACTTCTTGCTTATGCGTTGGGACACTGGGTACTGGTTCTGGGTGCGGGAATTTCCGCAGGATTTGCCCAGAAAGTTCTAGCGTCTAAAAAAATCAGTAATTTTTCAAGTTATTCCAAGAAGGCGGGGGGAATTATTTTAATCGGGGTAGGTATATATCTTATCATCTCTTTGTTTTAATAATGGATTTTACACAGTGAGGTTAAATACTTGAGTACTAACGCGATTATTTATATCTCAGTCTGTGCGGCGCTCTTGTTGGTGTCCTTTATCGCTAACCGACAGAAAACATTGATGGGACTGAAAAGGGGCTGGTTCATGTTCCGCAACATCCTTGTTCCCTTTCTAAATATCCTCATTTTGGTGAGTGTAGCGTTGTACCTGATACCGCCAAGCATTATCAGTCGATTTCTGGGACCAGAGTCAGGCGGTCTCGGTTTACTGATTGCGGCGGTTGTCGGGTCTGTCACCCTTATCCCCGGCTTTATTTCCTACCCCATTGCCGCCGGGTTGATTAAGCAAGGCGCTTCGTATATGGTGGTCGCGACATTTATGACCACGCTAATGATGGTCGGTGTGATGACTCTTCCTCTGGAGATAAAATATTTTGGCAGACGGGTAGCAATCACGAGGAATATTCTCAACTTCGTGGCAGCGATTATCATCGGTCTGGTGGTAGGGCTGGTGCTATGAAAAAATTATTGCAAAAAACCCGACCTTACATCTGGTTGATCCTGTTTGCCATTTTTATTCTGATCTCCTTCATTATTCAATATCAGCCAGGCAAGGAAATTACCAATAGTTTCAAGGATTCACTCATCGAGATGATTACCTTCATTCCCTTCCTTTTCATCATCGTCGGGCTTTTCGATGTCTGGGTACCGAAGGAAAAGATTCAAAGACACATCGGACCGGGTTCCGGAGTAAAAGGTATTCTACTGGTAATCCTGCTAGCAATGCTTCAGGCGGGACCTTTATATGGGGCTTTCCCGGTAGCTTATATGCTCTGGAAAAAGGGTGCTAGCATCCGGAATATATTTATATATCTGGGAGCTTTCACCTCGCTCAAGATTCCGATGCTTGGCATCGAAATCGCCTATCTAGGCGTTCAGTTCACTCTGGTGCGAACAATTGTGTCGTTACCACTATTCATCGGCATCGGGTATCTCATGGAATGGTATCTGAAGGACAGAAATTTCGTGATAAAGGAACCATAATCGGATTTAGTTGTCAGGAGGTGACGTTATGCTTGAGATAAGAAAGTCGGCGGTCTCTTTCGATGAGAGAGATGTAATGGAACTGGAAAGAATCATTACGGATAGCGATGAAAAGGAAGCTTTACGTTTTCTTAAAAAGTGTGTCTATGACCGCATCGCACAATCCCAGACTGGTCGGTTGAAATCGCACCTGGACACTGGCGGGGACACAGTCGCTGATTTCCACAGCAAGAACAAGTAGTTTGTAGACGAGAGGGGGAAAATTCGTGAGTAGTCAAACAACAGAGTGTCCGCCACGGCTTTCCTTTGTAGACCGCTTTCTGTCGCTCTGGATTATTCTAGCGATGGTATTTGGAGTAGGTTTGGGTTATTTTGTCCCGTCGGTCGCCGATGTCATCAACAGTTTCTCTGTCGGCACAACTTCCATCCCCATCGCCATCGGTCTTATCCTGATGATGTATCCGCCCCTTGCCAAGGTCAAGTATGAGGAACTGCCTAAATTTTTCAGAAACTGGCGTGTCCTAACACTCTCATTAATACAGAACTGGGTCATCGGACCGATACTGATGTTCTTCCTGGCGATTTTGTTCCTGGGCTTTATCTGGCCGCATCCCGAATACATGGTCGGTCTGATTATGATCGGGCTGGCGCGGTGCATTGCCATGGTCATTGTTTGGTGTGAATTAGCCCAGGGAGATAATGAATATTCTGCGGGTCTGGTAGCTTTCAACGCGATTTTTCAGATGGTCTTTTACTCGATTTTCGCCTATATTTTCATTACCGTCTTGCCGCCGTTGTTCGGACTGGAGGGAGAGGTGGTGCATGTTAGTATCTGGGAAGTCGCACAGAGTGTCTTAATCTACCTGGGTATACCGTTCTTCGCGGGGATGCTGACCCGGTTCATCCTTCTGAAGACGAAAGGTAAGGAATGGTACGAAACCAGATTCGTACCCAAAATCAGCCCAATCACCCTGATCGCGCTTTTATTCACCATCATTGTAATGTTCTCACTCAGGGGCGAAAAAATCGTGCAGTCGCCGCTGGACGTGGTGCAAATCGCTGTTCCGCTACTTATTTATTTTGTGGTCATGTTTTTCGTCTCGTTCTATATGGGAAGGAAGCTTAGCGGCGAATATCGTAAAACAGTAACCATTGCATTCCACGCTTCCGGCAATAACTTCGAGCTGGCGATTGCAGTGGCGGTGGGTGTATTCACCATAAACTCCGGGCAGGCATTTGCGGCTGTGATTGGGCCATTAATTGAAGTGCCGGCGCTACTTGCCCTGGTAAATGTGGGGCTTTATTTTCAGAGGAAGTTATCGTGGAAAAGCTGATCGGTGTCAGAGATTGATTTACTTACCCAAAACGGGTATAATAATACCCACAATGGGTAACAACAAGAACACCACTTTGTTGGCTGATGGACTTTTCGGTAAAACACGGCAGGCTGTATTAGCTTTTCTATACGGTCATACCGACCGCTCATTTTATACCAAACAGATACTGGACGCTGTTAAAATCGGCAGGGGAGCCGTTCAGCGGGAACTAAAAAATCTGACCGATGCCGGCATCATCATAAGAGAAGTGCAAGGTCGGCAGGTTTATTACAAGGCTAATGAGAAATGCCCCATCTTTGACGAACTTAAAGGTGTCGTCAGAAAAACGTTCGGTATTGCCGATGTTATCGGACAGGCATTAGAACCGGTGAAAGATAAAATCAGAATAGCTTTCATATTCGGTTCAATTGCCAGGGGCGATGAAAAAAAAGCCAGCGATATCGATTTGATGATAGTAGGGACAATCTCCTTTGGAGATGTGGTCGCTCACCTTGCTGAAGCTGAAGAAAAACTAAGACGTGAGATTAACTCCGTCGTTTATCCCATCAAAGAATTCAAGCAAAAAATAAAGGAAGACCATCACTTTGTGAAGGCTGTGCTTCAAGGTGAAAAGATTTTTCTAATCGGAGGCAAAGATGAGCTTGCAGGACTTGTTAAATGAAGGGCGTTTAACGACTCATAAAACCAGCAAGCAGGAAATTACACGACTTCTGGCACTGTTTGACCGTGATATTGCAGATGCTCAGATTAAAAACTTGAGTGGGGGTAGGAGATTCGCCACCGCTTATAACGCTGCTCTCATGGTATCTACCGCCGCGCTTGCAGCCAGCGGCTATCGCACATCTACTGAAGGACATCATTACTGGACGATTCAGTCCCTAGCTTTTACGCTGCAACTGGATGCTAAAACAATTACGAAATTCAATAAATTCCGCCAGAAGCGTAACATCAGTGATTATGAGAGGACTGGAATGGTCTCTGAACAAGAAGTGAAAGAGATGATTACACTAGCAAAAAAGCTACGAGCCGTTCTGGTGGATTGGTTAAAGAAGGAACATCCGGAGCTCATTTGATAGTTCGTGAAGTCTCGGAAAAGGGCTGGAGCCGCTGGTGGAAGTGCCGGCACTCCTTGCCTTGGTGAATGTGGGGCTGTGGTTTCAGAGGAAGCTAACATGGAAAAGCTGATAGTTATGTTAGTTAAGGAATATTTACTTAGCGACTAAAAACAACTTTTTAAAAAAATTTAATTTGTCCTGAATTATTTTTCTCAACTAATGGTAGAATTATCGGATTTGCTGGAGGAATACCCCATAATACCGGTGAGTTTGGGTCATGTGAAATGTATCTTTGATGAGCAATGGTACAATTCGTTGTGGCATAGCAATATGTACAGCCATGATTACACGTATTGTTTATGCCAATATCTTTGCTTGTTGCACATAAACATACCGGACGCTGAAAAGCGTCCTTTTTATATTTAAGATTGATTGTCCAACATTTAAGCATCAAGTTAGTATCAATGCAACGCCCAGGCGGGATTCCTAACTGGCTGTAATCTGTTTCTTCAGCACAAGTAAATATTTCGATTTCATTTTTGGCAGCGATAAAGGAAAACTCTTTCATTAAATAGGCAGCATCATTGATAAGTTCGTCTCCTCTAACGAAGGAAAAACCCTCGTCTTTTTCAAGTTTCGACAAGCGACGGTCAGTTTTTCCATAATAATCGACAATGCTTACCATCACACGTTTAGTAAGTCCTCTCAACTCTCCAGCAATTTGAGAGAATCTTTCAATATGAAATGATACAGGGGTAAAGTTAGAAATAATTATCGGATCATAGCGCCAGATAACACGCAATGGTGTAACATGATTACTCAACTGTCGAAAAGTCGATAACCGAGAATCAAGGGATGGTATGTTCGGTTCTAAAGATAAAGGATAGTCATTTACGGTGTACTGAAAATAGTAACGGAAACCTAGTTTATCGAGTTCTGTAAGATGTGGTAACAATGGAGCCGGATTTTTTGACCAGAATACAATTGCGTCCACATCATCGATATTTAGTGAAACTTGGGCATACTGCTTAGTATTTCTTGGATTTGGAACCAAGCACCAGCCAGCATGAATTCTATTCATAAACCAATTACTATAGAATGCCGGTATATCTGTCCTTCTACTCGCCGATATAATCAATTTGTGTAATCCTTTAATTAATTATCTTTCTTGTTAAATCTCCAGCTACAAATGCTAAAGCCATCAGTGAAGTTCCATTGAAATGGAATGCTTTTATCATGGTCTGATGTCCCTATCATGTGTGACCATGTGTCGAGCAGAGTGGGCTCGATAGTTCCATCAAACTGTTCTTTTTTGATACAAAATTCATCCCATCCTGTATTATAATTATGCCTTGTTATCCCCCAGCTCAGGCCTTTTTTATTTGTTTTCAAATAATCATAAATAGATAGTTTTTTCTTTACAATGATTCTCCAGAAGTAATTACAATCATGGTTTGTTGCAAACTCTGTACCACCAACATGAATATTAGCACACTGGAAACTGTAGTGGAGCCATTTCCAGCATTGATCGTTTATGCAATTAATATCAGGAGGACATGGATAAAATATATGAAGACCGTATTTGTTAACATTATGAGATAGGTAAGCACAAGCATTTTTCGCTGGTGTATTTTGACTCTCCGCTATTATACATACTCCATCTTCAGCAAGATTGGCGCGAATAATGGCAAGCACATTATCTCTATATTGTGGCTCTAATTCTGACAAAATATTAGCGGAAAAAATAAAATCAAATAGAGGTTTCTTTGCTAGAAGATCCTCGTATGTCTCGGGATTAGTTAAATCTACTTGCTTATAATCGTGATGTGAGCCATTCAATCCATAATTATCCACTAGTTTTTTCTGTATAGCTAGAGAATCCTTAGATGAATCAATGGCATATATATCGCATTTTATATGGTTTAATTCAGGTCGACGGAACAAATCAAGTAATCCAAGAGTTATAGCACCAGTTCCACTCCCCAGATCTAGGATATTTAAGTGGGCGGGAATTGACAACATTTGGGGATGGTATGAGCGACAAAGTAATCCAAGTTTAGAAACGAGCGTATTGCGTGGGAGATAATTGACTATATATGCCTCTAACAAAGGAATAGTATAATTGATTTTAATTCTCTCATAATTTTGCTGCCTATTAAATGCTTCTTTTAAATATTCAATATTAGTGCTTATTTCTGAAGGGGAAGAACTAAAAATATACGATTCAATAGCGGAGATAATTTCACTTGATACGAAAATATTGCCAGCGCTGTTGACAGTGAGAGATTTTAATAAGGATGGTTCAAGGGTATATCTCACCAAAGCCTCCGCGTATCATGACCAATAATCCACCTTGATAGTTTATTAATTATAGCATTTTCGTTATTTCCCTTAAGAGACTGTCGAAATTGTACTGCTGACCAGAAAAATCCCTTACATACCCCTCACCCATTCGCTACGCTCAGGGCAGGCACTTAGTCCTCTCCCACAAAGGGGAGAGAGGAGACAATTTTTGACTAGATTCCCGATATCATCCCGTATCAAGTACGGGACAAGGTTGGGAATGACACTGCGCCGTAGATACATTCGTCCGCCTGAGGCGGACTCAGGATGACACTGCGGTGCCGGCTCCTCACAATGACATTGCGATGTCATTTGACTCTGGTACCAATTATCATTATCATAGTTGGCTGAATACTATTGAAAAAGGGGTGAAATTATGGCAGATGATGTTGTGAAACTGGATATCGAAGGAACTATTGCCACCATCACTTTGAATCGTCCTGAGTCGATGAACTCTTTTAATCAGGATGTCTATCGTAGATTGAAGGAGGTGGCGCAACAACTCAAAGAAACTCCAGCCGTGAGGGTCGCTATTATGACCGGCGCCGGCGAGCGTGCTTTCAGTGCGGGCATGGACCTGAAGATGATTGCGGGACAGGGTGGAGGAGGAGGTCCTTCCGCTGTAGCTAATTTGCGTGATGGGTACGAACGCTTATATGGTCAGAAATCCATCCTGACAATGTACGAGGAATTACCCATACCGGTCATCGTTGCCGTTAATGGCTACTGCATGGGCGCGGCTCTGGAGTTGAGCCTTTGCTGTGACATAAGGATTGCCTGTGAGGCTGCCGTATTCTCCTTGCCGGAGATTACGTTTGGTGTTATTCCGGATTTCGGGAGTGCACAAAGATTACCACGCATCATTGGTCTTACAATGGCAAAAGAGATGATCATGACCGGACGGCGTATTAATGCCCAGGAAGCTTTGCGGTTAGGTCTCATCAACCATATTTATCCAAAGGACCAGTTAATGCCTGAGGCAAAGAAACTGGCGGAGGAAATTGCCAAGGTGGCGCCACGCCTGATAGAAGGCTGCAAGCGTGCTGTTAATATGACGATGTCGGTGCCTCTCGACTGGGGTCTCCGACTCGAGACCGATATTTGTATCGGTTCGGGCAGTGGCGCTTCATTCGGGAGTGAAGCAAGAAGGTTCGTCGAAAAGAAGTAGAATAAAATATCTAAAATAGAACGCCCTTCCAGATTTGATTTTAGATCAGAAGTGGGTGCTGGAAGGGCGTAACTAATTTTGACTGGATTCCCGATCGGGTCGGGAATGACAATCGGAACAGATAGCGATGCCTGTTGTCACTTGATTTAAGCTATTTATTTCGTCATATCGTCGATGATAGCCCTACCGTAGTACTTTCCTTCTTCCAGTTCACCGAGTATTTTATCGATTTCTGATAATTTCCCAACTCTGCTCACATGGGTTTTAACTTTACCAGCGGCGGCTAATTGTACCAATTCTCTCATGTCCTCAACCGTGCCTACCATCGACGCCATAATGAGAGGGTCTCTGTTTAAAAGGTTAAGTGGAGAGATTAACATGCCGCCTTCACTAGCGGCGGGCATACCGACGCTGACGAACACCCCGCCACGTCGCATCATTCTTAAACCGAGTTCGAAGCCAGCGATTTTCGGTGTAAAGACAATACTGGCATACATGCCGCCCAACTTATCCCGGGCGAATTTTTGAGCCTCGCTTGCATCGACAGCGTAATCTGCGCCCAGATTTTTTACGAAATCCAGCTTTTCCTGACCGATATCGACGCCGATGACTACATATCCGAATGTTTTCGCTACCTGTACGGCATAGTGACCGAGTCCACCCGCAGCCCCAACGATGGCAACCGGCTTACCCGGTAAAACATCGTATTTCAATAGTTTTTTCACAGCGCTATAGGCAGTTAAACCTCCACAGGCTAACGGGACTTCACTATTGCTGACTTCTTCAGGTAGTTTTACCAGCGATTTTGCAAAGAGCGAAATATACTCGGCATAGGTGCCCATAATACCCTTAGCTTGACTGCAGAGTCGGGGACGTCCACTGAGGCAATACTCACAGGCACCGCACCAGTAGCCTCCTCCAGTTCCTCCAAGACCGAGTATCACCCTATCGCCTTTTTGTATGTATTTTTCGGCTTCAGGGCCCAATTCTTCGACGATTCCTATGCCTTCATGACCCAGTCGCATCGGGGCTGGTCGGGCAGCCCCACCAGTCCAGTCTCCTTTTACGATATGCAGGTCTGAGTGACAGACCCCCGCCGTAATCAATTTGACCAATGCGTCTTCATGTCCGGGGACAGGTTTCGGAATATCCTGAATTGTCAATTTACCTTCAGCTAAGATGGCAGCACGCATGATGCTTTACCTCCCATAAATTTGTTAGATGACGCCATTATAGCACCTGGACAGATGCAGGTGAATGTTTTTAAGAAACCCTCTAATTTAGAGTGTCAGCAGAGCGACTCCGCCCACAATCATGACAATTGCCGCAAATTTCACCAGTGCGATACCTCGGGTAAGTCGCTCGTTGAGCACGGTGGGGAAAAACCGGCTCAGTAGAAGGGCAAAAATAAAGACAAAGGCAGGTCGGGTATTAATAATAGTCGAAGCGAATGATACCGGACCATCCCTGATTGCGAGGTAAGACAGGATTCCTGCGCCTGCCGCAACAATCTCATTGAAAACCAGTAATGTCATTGATTGACGGAGTTGCTTCATATTTCTGAGTTCCTTGATGACTGCTGGTCGTAATGAGAACATAAAAAACACCACTCCAAAGCAAATAGTGCTGACGCTAAACATGTTCCAGTAAGAAATGTCATCCAGTGCGTATTTGATGGCAATGTTAGCTGCTGCGAATAGCAAACTGGATAAAAATAGCGGAATCAGCATCCGACTAAATGTTATTCTCTTGATGCCTGCATCCCAGCGGAGTGAAATTAACATCGCTCCGATTACTGCGCAGATAATTGCCAGCCACTCTTTATAACCCAGCGATTCGTTAAGTAAAGGCACCGCCATGATAGCAACAAAGATTGGTGAAGTATTAACGACCGGTATAATTCGGGATACCTCGTCACGGCGCATGGTGTTCAACATTAAGATGATAGCAAAGGAACTGGATAATCCTGCACTGAATGCTATCAGCACCGTCGTGATTTCAATATTCGATGGGAATGGGTCAAGCCAGAGTACCACCAATCCCATAATGAGCTGTATTGTACCAACAGGTAAAAGATAGCTCCATAGACTGGGCATTTTTTTAGATAGCAGGAAGCTATCGATAATTGCGACTATAGCGGCGGTAGCGGCACTGGCAATAGCGGCATAAATCCAGAACAATTAGTCTATTCCTGGTAAAGATAGAGAGGTCGAGCATCGGTAATCAATCGACCGCCCTGAGAAAGCGCTTTTCTCATATGCTTGGGGAAGGTGAACATACCTTGATGTGCAGTGCCATCGTAGAATTTGAGGTTATTTAATCCACGTTCTTTAATACGGTTATCTATTTCTTTTACAGATAGTTTTGTCGGATCGATTTTCATTGAAGCAACACAGAAACCCCAGGGTCCACCAAAGGAAGGAATATCTGCTTGATAAGTGCGGACGATGGGGAAAATACTGCGGAGAGTGCGGGCGACTGCTTTGATGTTAGCCAGTTCTACGAATGATGTAGAGCCAGATTGTACCGAGATTAAACCATTTTCGGTGAGCTTGCTGGCGACAATTTGATAGAATTCTTCAGTATAAAGTAAATAGGCGGGACCCTCTTCGACCGGTTCGGTAAGGTCAATGATAATAACGTCGAACTTACTTTTACTCTGCTTTAACCATTTACGTGCATCTGTATTGTAAATACGAGAACGTTTATCATCAAATGCACCGGCATGATAATCTGGCAAGAATTTTCGACAGATATTAATAACATCCGCATCAATATCTACCATCACAGCTTTTTTAATACTGGGATGGAGTAGTATTTCACGGAGGGTTGCGCCTTCGCCACCGCCAGCGATAAAAACATTTTCTGGTCTGGGGTGAGCAAGCATTGCGGGATGCACCAGAGCTTCGTGATAAACAAACTCGTCTACCTCGGCAGACTGGATCTTACTATCGAGCACGAGTAGTTTACCGAAGCTGGGACTTCGGAGTATCTCAATCGACTGGAACTTCGTACGACCTGAATACAGCACGTCGCTGATAGCGTGCAGTTGCATCAGATTCTGATTTATCTTATCGCGAAACCATTTATCAGGTTCTTCCATAATCCTACCTGGTGATTTGCTCCTTTATCCCGATACTGCCGCGAAGCATTTGCATTACATAATGATTGCCTGGCTTAAATCGTTCGATGATGATATCGGCGGCTTTTGCCGGAAGGACGGTGGTACCACAGGTGAAGATATCGGCAGCGGCGTAGCCGTGTTCAGGCCAGGTGTGAATAGTGAGATGAGATTCGGCGATGATGACGACGCCACTGACGCCTTGCGGGCTGAACTGGTGAAACGATTCGCCGAGGACAGTAGCACCGCATCCTACGGCAGCGGCGAGCATAATTTCTCTGATGGTTTCGAGGTCATTAAGAAGCTCCCGGTTGCAGTCATTGAGTTCTATTAGAAGATGTATCCCTAATGCATTCAATCACCTGCCCTCCTGAGAAGATTTGTGCTTGCCTTAACCCCCCAAGAAAAATTAAGGCACAAATTTTATATTATATCAAAGTACATAATAATTACAACTTGTTTTTTATAGGAATAAATTTAGGAATTGAGATTTATGGTATTGGGAGGTAGAGTAAATTCCAGTCGGCATCAAGGGAGAAAACAAAACCGCGCACTCAATGTTGTTCCCACGCACAGGGGAATCAATATGAACACTCTAGTAAAAGATGTTTGTCTCTTTTAATGTCTATATCCAGTATGGTTCGTAAAAACACGTAGGGAGTGATTCAAATATTTCCCTGTATGCACTAACAGATGCCAAACTGGACACAGCTTATTATATGGATTCCCGCTCAAGGTGGGAATGACGAAGGGGGAGATACAATTTTTTCTATGTTAAAAGAAGTTATCAGCTTTCGGATTTGTAACATGGGGATTTATTGGTAAAAAGGGCTAGAGATTCTTCGCGAGCAGCCGGTTATGAGAGTTTGAGTTCTGCGTATTGTTCATTGGTGATACCTCTCATTACTATTGATTTTGCGATTCGAATGATTCGTTGAGTTCAATGATAACATCTCCTACTTTATGAGGTCTTGTTACTTTTACCACAGGAGATGCTTCTAGCAGCTTCACGAATGTTGAGTGACCGTAGGTGCGATAACTAAAACTTGGATCTAATCTCTGTATTGTCGAGTGAAGTTTACTACCTAGTACTCTTCCATTTTCGTCTGCTGATGCCCGAAAACCACGCAATAACAATTCGTCTACAGGAGATATTTCCGGCATTTTAGATGGCATGTTAAAATCAGCTTGATCTAAGAAGAAATAGCGGTCACAAGCTCTTACCAGGTTACTAGATTTAGTCTCTTTCCTACCTGCCCCAATTACTACCTTACCTGCTGATCTTAATTTGTTTATGAGCGGGACAAAATCCGTATCTGATGACACAATTACAAAAGTATCAACGGTAGATTGAAACAGCAATTCAGTCGCATCAATTGACAGACGTATATCGCTTGAATTTTTCCCGCTCTTGGTGGATCGATATATTAGAATAGGTTCGATACCAAGTTCAAATAACTGCTCACGGGGAGCCTTGGAGGTTGACCAATCAGCATAAGCTCTTTTAATGATTATGCGTCCGATATCGGACAATGCATCAAAAAGCCCCTGTATTTGATTTAGACCAACATTTTCGAAGTCAATTAATACAGCAATCTGGCTTTCGGTTGTTCCTTTTTCTATGCCCATAGTATTACCTCACTGTCCCCTCTTGAAAGAGCTATTCTCGTTAACCAGAATCCCATATCTAGCTTACCGCTGTCGGTTATGAGTGTTTGGGTTTGTTTTGCAATTAATCATATTATACTCATTCCTCTTTATTCGGAGACATCTGAATATATTATAATTGCATATGCTCTCGAAAACGAATACGGTCATCATAGCGGATTTGCATTTCCTTTAAAAGATCATCATATGTAAATAGATTTACATCTTTGTTACTAGAGATTAGCCAACGCCACTGTTCGGTAGGTATTTGAGGAAGTCTTCCGAGAATAAGGTTTAATGAAGGTTCATAGTAGATAATTCCCTCATTTTCAAAATGTTTTTTTACTTTATCTTGTGATAGTATTCGAGCATAATTTTTAACTTGCTGTACTGCATATAGGACTTCTTTATCAAGTACTGGAATATCCCGATATGAACGAGTTAGATCAAACGCTCGCTTGACTTCAAATAATTCCCAATCATTACTTACAGAGTTTCTGAGAAATATATCAAGCCGCCTTATTTTATTATTGATATCTAAATCGGGGAATCTCAGCCATAATTGTGTTTCGATTCGATCATATTTGCTACCGAATATTTCATTGTAATGAGCAGTGAGGAATTCTTCTAAGACAGATTCACGGGTCTCGCTGCGAATTAGAGATGCAAATTCTTCCAATATTCTACTAGGTGTTTCTAAACGGTTTATGAATAATGGTTCATAGGGGTTTTTATTAGCTCTGGAAACTCCTGTTAATATTTGCTTCTCCACGTTATAGCCTCTGACACTAACATCCGATTCAGAAATTGTAATGCAAAGGCCATCTTTCTGTTTTTCGAATAATTGTTTTAAGACCTTATTTGTCTCGACTGGTCTATTTTCGAGGAACGAATCATAGTTTCCAACACCTACGTGTTCTACATGTATGCCAAATTCTGCAAGAAGTGCTTCAAATTTCGGAATGAGGAATTCAGTATAGTCTTTTTCAGAATAACCTGAGTAATTGTTTATAAAAAACAATGATTTCAATCGAGGGCTTACAAAACCACTTCTTGGATCTACATAACCTAGAGGTCTTTTCTTATAATAGTCGTCAATGGCCTTAAGTCGATCAACCAGTCCAGGATCGTTAATGCTCATTTTGCGAGGGTTTTTTATCATTTCGAGGGGTGAATAATAGGAGATATAGACACCATCATAAAATCCGAATTGCTCTAGATAGTTAGGTAAATCACGAACAAATAGCCCGCTACCTATATTAGGAACTTTCCTGACGTGGGAAGGTCCATATCCATCTCTAAGTAGCTCAAAGATAAAATCTTCAAATACCACATTATTCAAATGAGAAAGTATGGCTCGTAGAAGAGACTTATCTATCGAATCCATATTTATCTACCCAAAACATATTATATTAGCTTCGACTGATAATTTTATATATTTTATTCATTTTTTATAAGATTCAAAATAGAAATATTCGATAAAATATCTGATTCAGACATATTTAATAGTTTTATAACGCATTTTTTCCAATAAATATATATTTATCTTCAGTCACAACTCCAACTGCCATCTGTCCTTGTTACCCAGCAGTATATACATTAGTTCACATAAATGCAATAGTTCTATAGCTTCGGGTTAAACCTCTGACTTTTTGAAAGACTCAACTGGGATTTTGGGAAATTTAGCTTCTGAAGTAGGCTCGATAGGTGTCGTACATATAACCAATCGTGATGACTATGGTATGTAAAATGCAGAATCGCTCAGAATGACAAAGGGGGAGTGGGTGTGGATGGGTTAGAGTTCCATTTCTTTCAGTTCAGGCGAAATGATAAGGGAAGGTTCTGTGACCTTCTGCACTTCTTCAGCGGTCAGACCGGGCGCAACTTCTTTGAGGACAAGACCGCCGGGTGTGACTTCGATGACTGCCAGGTCCGTAACAATCAGGTCGACACAGGCAAATCCGGTCAACGGTTGTGAGCATTGCTTTACGATGCGCGGCCGTCCCTCATGAGTAGTATGCTCCATCGCCACAATTACTTTCTTCGAGCCGCATATCAAGTCCATACTACCACCCACGCTTCCTACTCCCTTCTCCAGTCGCATCCAGTTTGCCAGGTCACCTGTTTCCGACACCTCGAAAGCACCGAGCACGGTGACGTTAACATGCCCGCCACGGATCATCGCAAAACCAGTGGCGCTATCAAAGAAAGAAGACCCGGGTTTCAACGTAACGGGTTGGGAACCGGCATTGACCAGTTCCGGATCGATTTCCTCATCGTGGGCAATACGGCCATATCCCAGCATACCGTTTTCACAATGGAGAATGACATCGATATTATCAGGGATAAAATTAGAGACCTGTGTCGGTAATCCGATGCCAAGGTTAATATAGTCACCATCATGAAACTCATGGGCAACTCTCATGCAAATAAGTTCTCTAGTCAAACCGGATTTCATATTTCTCTCCAATAACAACACGACTAACATAGATAGCGGGAGTGACAACAATTTCCGGGTCGAGCTGTCCTACCTCCACGATTTCAGTCACCTCGGCGATAGTAATGTCTGCGGCGGTTGCCATGACGGGATTGAAATTGCGCGCGGCACGGTGATAAACAAGGTTGCCCATATTATCTGCTATATGTGCTTTGATGAGAGCGAAGTCGGCATGTAAGGCGTGTTCGAGAACGTGTGGTCTGCCATTAAATATACGAGTCTCTTTACCTTCAGCAAGTTGAGTACCAGCCCCGGTTGGTGTATAAAATGCAGGAATACCGGCACCACCCGCCCGTATTCTTTCGGCGAATGTCCCTTGTGGTACCATTTCCATTTCCATTTCACCCTTTAGATACCGCTCTTCAAAGGCAGTAAAGCGGTCAGTGTAAACAGGGTAGGTGGTAATCAATTTTTTTACCTGCCCGTTTTTCATCACAATCGAAAGGTCGATATCAGGCAGTCTGCCACCGCCACTATTTGAGATAATAGTAAGATTTTTCGAACCATTGCAGGCGAGAGCTCTAATAAGAGTGAAGGGGACACCGGTAACGCCGAATCCCCCAACCATTACAGTAGCGCCATCGGGAATATCAGCTACAGCCGATTCCGCACTTGAGTATATCTTGTCCATTCTCCCGTAATATTATATTTTTACCGCCATATAAAGCAACTAAGTATGTGACTTACTTATAGTTTTTGAATTAGTATTACGAGGTCTCCGGTAAGCTCAGGGTGACAAAGAAGGGGGTAATTAGGGCAGAGTTACTATTCCACCACCCCGGGATCCATTCACTTCGCTCAGGATGACAAGAAGATGGCATGATATGTTAAAATAATCACAGCATATCTTCAATAGAATTTGAATGGAAACATCTGTAGGTCGTGCTCTTCTACTTAGTTTGCTTGCCGGGATGTCAACCGGTGTTGGTAGTCTGATCTCTTATTTCATACCCCGCCCTAAGCCCTGGCATTTATCGTTACTTCTAGGTTTTTCCGGTGGTGTGATGCTGTATGTATCCTTTGCCGAGTTATTGCACCACTCAATCGTTCAGGTGGGTTTCTTACGCGCTAACCTAGGGTTTTTTATTGGCATTCTGTTTATTGCTTTGATCGATATCTTTATTCCTCATGAGTATAAAAGAGAAAAAATCAAAGATTCACACTCCCATATTGTCAATCGACTGATACCAGTATCTACAGAAGCAACAGATTTATCCCTACCGGGGAGACAACGGAAACACCAACATGGGTCAAAGGTGCTTTACAGGACTGGTATTCTCATAGCGATTGGGATTGCCATCCACAATTTCCCGGAAGGACTGGCTGTCTTTAGTAGTGGTATTACCGGTGATAAGACCTTTGGTATCATGGTCGCCATCGCTATCGCACTCCACAATATACCGGAGGGTATTAGTGTAGCCATACCAATACTCGAAAGCACGGGCAGTCGTAAAAAGGCTTTTCTGTATTCTTTCGTTTCAGGATTAGCTGAGCCTCTGGGAGCACTAGTAGGTTATGCTATTCTGATGCCATTTCTCACAACTACTTTTATCTACACGTTAGTTGCCTTTGCCGCCGGGGTGATGGTTTTCATCAGTATCGATGAACTGTTACCGACAGCACATATGTATGGTAATGAGCATGTGGTGCTTGTAGGGACAGTGGCGGGAATGCTATTGATGGCAGTCAGTATTTATGCACTTAGAATGATTTAGTGGTGGCGAATCAAGCAATAACGGCTGTCCTGAAAAGCGCCTGAAAATCCGGATTCCGTGTCATTACTATAGATTGCACGTCATTGATTTTTAGCGTTTCAAGAAAATTTTTATGGTTTTTATTTTACCGACGCCTTTCAGGCTGTTGGCAAGTCCCAGCAATACATTCGTGATAATATCACGCGGGAAAGAACTCAGTGGAATAGAATCGTCGTTGACATAGAACAGAAGGCGCTCTTTCTGGGGTTTGATGAAACCCTCTTCGATTAGATTGGCGATACCCTTGACATCGTTGAGGGCAAATTGCCGAACTTTGGTATCCAATTTTTCATCGGTAGCGATGGCGAAGAGCTTTTTAACATCCTTAAGAGGGGTAGCGACGCCACGGCGGTGAACTTCAATTTTAGGAGCATCGCCCTGTTTGAAACCCTCAGTGAGTATAATATCGCAGTCCTCTCCAAAGAGTCGGGCAATTTCTTCCAGTGTCTGTGGTTCAGAGACTGGTTTCACGAAAACAAGTTTATCCGGAGCACAGAGAATGGTTGCCTCGCTGCCAGCTTTTATATGTCGCTGGCTATCCTTTTCATCGTCGATCCATGCCATACCCAGTGGTGTATGTTTCATCGTGCCGACCCGGTAGCCGCGGGATTTAAGTTCGACAATAAGTTTTTCAAGAAGGGTGGTTTTACCTGATTTCGACCTGCCGACAATAGAAATAATGGGTGCCATAAGTCACCTCCGTAGTGTTATCGATTTCGGTATGCCTTTTTCCACGGCTCTCTCTTTATTGAAAGGAAATCCTGCACCGCTGCTTTAAGCGTGTTCACTGCTAATTCTGCACAATGAAAGTTACCTTCTGGGAAGTTATCTAAAGCATCAGCTAAATCACGAGGGGAGATAGTTAATAGTTGATTGACGGTTTTGCCCTTTACAAGTTCGCTTACCATGCTACCGCAAGCGATAGTGGCAGCGCAGCCATCCGTCCAGTAACCAACTTCATTAATGTGATTGTCATTTACCTTTAACCAGATTTCCATGCTTTCATTACAACTACTGTGGAGGCTGGCATAACCATCTGGGTTGTCTAAACTGCCGGCATTGCGTGGATGCAATATGTGGTCGGTAGTGGTCTCGGAATAAAATTCTCTTAAATTTCCGAACAGCTGTTTCTGGACTTCATCTAACGAGTCGCTCATTTATTGACTGCCCCGACTTTCTGTACAGCCTGGGTTACTGCCTTACCGAGGTCGGTAATTACAGGACTTTTATATTTTTCGATTTCCCCATCATCGCAAAGGCGGGCAAGTTCGGGATCGACAGGTAGGGTAGCAAGTAAAGACGCCTGCGCAGCTTCCGCCATTATCTTACCCTTACTCTGCCCGAAGAGTTCATATTTTCGGTCGAGCTCCGATACATAAAAGTAGCTCATGTTCTCAACAACACCCAGAATTTTTTTCTCCATCTTTTGCGCCATATTGATGGCTTTTTTGACAATCATTTCAACGAGACCCTGCGGTGTGAAAACTAGAATGATGCCAGTTATCGGAATCGATTGAAGAACAGTCAATGGTGCGTCAGCGGTGCCTGGAGGCAGGTCGATGAGGAGGTAATCGAGTTTGCCCCAGAGGACGTCTGTCCAGAACTGGGTGATGGCACGTGAAAGGAGGGGCGCTCGCCAGATAACAGCGCTGTCTTCTTGCGGAATGAGAAGGTTCATAGACATGACGGTAATACCGGATTCGGTTGCGACCGGCATGATTCCCGTATCTGAGCCGAGAGGTCGTTTTTTAATGCCAAACATACGAGGAATGCTACTACCGGTAATATCGGCATCGATGATACCTACTTCATTACCCTGTTGATTAAGTGCGATAGCCAGCAGAGAGGTGACCACTGATTTGCCGACACCACCCTTACCGCTCATAACTGGAATCACGTATTTCACTTCGTTGAGATCGGAAGGTTTCGCTTCAGTAAATTCAATAGTTGTATCGTTGATTTTCAAGGGATTCATTGCGGCTTTGATGCCGGCGGTAATGTATTCCTGTACTTCAGGTCCGAGGGCTGTCGCTGCGAGCGTAATCGTTGTCTTGTTTTCGTTGGTAGTGATTTTTCTGACCAGATTGAGATCGAGGATACTGCGTTCTACTTCAGGGATGATGACGTTTTTCAGGTTAGCACGGATTTGTTTTTCAGAAGCCATAAATTTATCTCCTGCCTCCATTATAGAGCGGGGAGAAGGTTTATCGCCAGTGCCACAGATAGTTCAAGTCTCAAAGCTCAAAAGATACTGTTTGCATTTGGTTGAGCATATAGTTATGCATCACTACTCTTTGGATGCACAACGACCCACCCCTTTTTCCCCGCTCTGCGAGGGCGGGGAATAATCACGAGAGGAAGGGCGTACGTCCTAGTTCCTTCGGCTATGCTCAGGACAAGCTTCTAGAACTCCTACTCTGACACATCCAGATTACAGCTTACCATTGTGCATAACTACCGAAAATGAGGAGAGACATGGCTCAGACCCCAATTCTTAAGCGGCAATAACACACAATAAAAGTGATGAGCACAGTTACTAAAAAAAATCAGTATTTAACTATCAGTTGTTATCTATGGTTTTGAGATTTAACCTTTGACCTTTGCGTTCCGAAAATACCAGTCCCGATTCTCACCAGGTTAGCGCCTTCCTGTACAGCTACACGGTAAGAATCGGTCATGCCCATGGATAGATATTTCATCTCTACATTCGGGAGATTGAGTCGGGATATTTCATCGAATAGCCTTTTGGTGAGAGCAAAATAAGGACGGTATTCTTCTGGATTGATAGATGTCGCGCCCATGGTCATAAGTCCCATCAGCCTGATATGGGGAAGTGTCGCGATTTCTCGGACGAGTGCCAAAACATTTTCCGGCAGGACTCCTGTTTTATTCTGTTCACGGGCGCTATTAAGCTCGATAAGCACGGGCATGATTTTCCTTATCAAGGAACAGCGTTTATCTAGCTCCTTAGCCAGTTCCAGAGAATCTACGGTCTCTATCATATCGAATAGTTCGACAGCTCTTTTCACTTTGTTCTTTTGCAGGTGCCCGATGAAGTGCCACTGTACTGTATTGCCAATAGTTACATGTACCGCTTCAGTTTCCTGTACATAGTTTTCGCCGATAATCCGGGCGTCGCCTTCGATTACTGCCATCAATTCTTCGACAATGCGGTCTTTTCCCGCAACTACCAGTTGTACTCCCAGTGGCAATTCCCTGAGTAACCGTTCTGTATTTTCTTTGATTGTGCTCATTCTGTTATTCATGTGCTTGCTCACTGCCACAAGGACGAAAGACAAGTATAACAATCATCCTTTATTATTCTATCTTCTGGTTCGGGGTTTGTCATTATCACCTATTGTAAACTATTAATCATAACCAATAGTTCGTGTGGGTGTAAACAAAAATACATTTTATGTCCTATTAAGAAAACGCTATATTATCGTCCTCCCCGGGGGATGGGAAAGAAATGAAAAAACACAAAGAAAAGACTCCCCATTATTCTGTGTAACTACTGAACCATATGTCATCATAGATTTTGCTACGTATTGACTATTATGCCGATGTTTGCGCAATGGTACATAAACTAAGAGATGTCTGAGGGTCACAATTACTCAAAATGTGACCTTTTTACGTTAAAATATTAAAGAATCAAGTAATTTATATGTCCATGCGGACATCCCGATGATTGTTAATCTGCTAGACCTAGTTATACATGTTTCCCATATAGATAACTCTTAGCCAATATGAACCAATACCCTGATTCTTATTGACTAATTAACAAAGCAAACAGTATACTATACAACACGAGTGACGAGGAATATCTTTGGGAAAAAGTTAAAACCATGATGGATTATTACAGAAAATACAGTCCGTATACCGATCCCGGAGAGTATACGCATCTATATCAAAAGCTACCATCGTCGCTTGAGGATATTAACGATATTATCCACGCCCAACTAATTCACCCCGGAAGGGCTCGTCATTGGGTTACAAAAGATAACAAAAAAGATGAACAGACTTGTGAAAACGTAAGTTCAATACTAGCAAAACTCCAAGAGAGAAACCCTGTCGGTTTATCGATAGACCGAAAACCGGAGCACCGA